>Ga0105249_10000195_pt1 | contig 69709 bp, 61 predicted proteins | sample KBSS44metaG_FD_81522 | JGI IMG/M metagenome (GOLD analysis project Ga0105249, IMG submission 81522) | Switchgrass rhizosphere microbial communities from Kellogg Biological Station, Michigan, USA - KBS S4-4 metaG | ecosystem: Host-associated > Plants > Roots > Rhizosphere > Soil | place... | reverse complement strand
CTGGGCGACAAGCGCGCCCTGCTGACCACCTTGCAGGCGGCGCTGCCCGCGCTGCCTTGGAACAAGGTGCGGCAGGCCGACGTCGACGCCGCGCTGACGCGCAGCCTGCTCGATCTGGACGCCGCGGGCGCGCGCGCATTGGCGAGCACGCGCGAAGAGGACTGGCACCGCTGGCGCAGGCGCGCGCGACGCTGGTCGCAGCAGCATCGCGCGCTCGGCGACCAGCCCGATGCGCACGAGGCGATGCAACAGCACGGCAAGCGGCTCGCCGTCGTGCTCGGCGAGGCGCAGGACTTCAGCTTGATCCTCGCCCATTGCAGCAAGCGCTCGCCGTTCGCCGACGCGGACCGGCGCTTCCTGCGCGAACTCGCCCAGCAAGGCCTCGAAGCGCTGCGCGAACGCATCGCGAAGAAAGTCGCCGAGTTCGCACGGACACCGTGAACGCGCACGAGCGAAGCGTTCAGAGCCTGGCGTAGGCCTCGCAGTCGGCGGCGAGCTCGGCGAACATCGCATAGCCGCGCACGTCGGCGAGGCGGCGATACTGCACATGCTGCGCATCGAGCGCCGCTTGCGTCGCCGCGACGTCCGCGGCGTTCGCCAGGAGGGCGCGGCAACCCTCGGTCGTTTCGCTCATCTCGCTTTGGATCGTTTCCGTCTGCGGCAGCGGCTCGCGGTCCGGCAGCGTCAGGCGCTCGACCGAACTGCCGAGATAGAAGCGCAACCCGAAGCGCGGCGCGGCTTCGACGAAGAGCACGCCGTGCGGCGGCAATGGCAACTGGCCGAGAACGGCATCCGCCAGCCGCTTGTCGTCGTCGGCGACGTCGAGCCGCGCCGGAACGACGCGCGCGCCGACCAGAACGAGGCACCACAGCGCCAGCAGCGCGCGCGTCGGCCACGACGTCCATTGCAGCGGCGCCAGCGCGAGCGCCACCAGCACCGCCATCGGCGCGAACAGCGGCAGCACGTAGAGTGGCAGGCGCGAACGCGAGATCATGAACACCGCCAGCGGCAGCGCGAGGCAGCACAGCAACAGGCGCAATGCGCCGCGGTCGCCGAAGACGGCGGCTCCGGCGCGATGACGGCGCCATGCATGCCAGGCGAATAGCGGCAGCCACGGCAAGGTGCCGAGCAGCAGGGTCGGCAGGTAGACCTTGAAGCCGCCATACCAGGCTTCGTTGCGGTGCATCTTGTCGGTGGCGATGCGATTGACGACTTCCTCGACGAGGAAATAGCGCATCACGTCCGGTTCGCGGATCGCCACCGTGACGTACCACGCGCCGCCGACGACGAGAAACAGCAGCAGGCCGTCCCAGCGGCACACGCGAGCCAGTCCGCGCCAGCGTCGTTCCCACACGGCGAAGGCGACGCAGCCGGCGAGGACGAGCAGCCCCGGCGGTCCCTTCGTCATGAAGGCGAGCCCCGCGCCGAGCCACAGCAGCCGGCGCGCGCGCCGCTCGGCCTGCGCATCGGCGGCCCACCACAGCGCGACGAACGCTGCCAACTGGAGCGTTTCCCACAGCGACAGCAAGGTGTCGGTGGTCACGATGTTCGCCGCGATCGACGGAAACACGAACGTCGCGTAGACCAGCGCCGGCAGCCACGCGCGTTGCGGCGTCAGGCGCCGGCCGATCCACAGCAGCAGGAGCAGCGTGCCCGCGAACGCCAGCGCGTTGGGCAGGCGCGCGGCGAATTCGCTGCGGCCGAACGTGCCGACGCTGGCCGCGATGGCCCAATAGGTGAGCGGCGGTTTCGACCAGTGCTCGACTTCCGGATGCAGCATCGGGCGCATCCAGTCGCCGCTGTCGAGCATGTTCAGCGCCACGATCGTGTAGCGCCCCTCGTCGGGCGAATAGATCGGGCGCGACCCCTGGAAGGCGCAAGCATAGGCGAGCGCGAGCACGACCAGCCACCATCCGTGCCAGCTCCGCAGGGATCCCAGCTGCGCATTCACTTTCGAAGGTCTCCAGCACCAGGCCAGCGGTGTTCGGGTCGCATGCTGTACGGCAATTCTTAAGCAAGCCTTAGCATGCGTAAAGGCATTCGCGACGGCGGCGCCGCCGAGTCCGTACACTGGCGCAATCGCCCTGCCCGCCCCTATGTTGGACGACGGACATGGCGCCATTCCTACCGGAGACTGCATGAAACCGACCCGCCAATTGCACGAACTCGGCCAGAGCCTGTGGCTCGACAACATCACGCGCGAGATCCTCGACGACGGCACGCTGCAGCGCTACATCGACGAGCTGTCGGTGACGGGACTCACCTCGAACCCGACCATCTTCGACGAAGCGATCGGCAAGACCGCCGCCTACGACGCCGGCATCGCCGAAAAGGCCCGCCCCCGCACGTCCGGCGAGGCACTGTTCACCGAACTGGCGCTGGAGGACCTGCGCCGCGCCGCCGACCTGTTCCGGCCGATCTTCGAGGCCAGCCACGGCGAGGACGGCTGGGTCTCGATGGAGGTGTCGCCGCTGCTCGCCGACGACAGCGCCGGCACGATCGAGGCGGCCAAGGCGATCCATGCGCAGGCCGACCGTCCGAATCTGTTCGTGAAGATCCCCGGCACCGCGGCCGGCGTGGTCGCGATCGAGGAAGCGATCTTCGCCGGCGTACCGGTCAACGTGACCTTGCTGTTCTCGCGCGAACACTACCTCGCCGCCGCCGAGGCCTATCTGCGCGGCATCGAGCGGCGCATCGCCGCCGGGCTCGATCCGAAGATCGCCTCGGTCGCCTCGCTGTTCATCAGCCGCTGGGACCGCGCCGTCGCCGAGCAAGTGCCGGCGGACTTGCGCAACCGCCTCGGCATCGCGATCGGCCGGCGCACCTATCGCGCCTATCGCGACCTGCTCGCATCGCCGCGCTGGGCGCGCCTCGCCGCTGCCGGCGCACGTTCGCAGCGTCTGCTCTGGGCGAGCACGGGCGTGAAGGACCCGAACGCGTCGGACACGCTGTACGTCGAAGCGTTCGCCGCGCCGGAAACGATCGACACGATGCCTGAGAAGACCCTGCTCGCGCTCGCCGACCACGGCGAGATCAAGGGTGCGATGGCCGCCGACGGCGGCGATGCCGAAACGGTGCTCGCGGCGTTCGCGCAGGCCGGCGTCGATGTCGGTGCGCTGGCGGCGCGACTGCAGCAGGAAGGTGCGCAGGCGTTCGTGAAGTCCTGGCAGGAACTGATGAAGCGGATCGCCGACAAGAGCGCCACGCTCGACGGCGGCGCGAAGGCGGCGGCACGATGAGCGCCGCATCCGCAGCGACGTCCGGCCTGACGTCGCGCCCCGAGTGGCGCACGCTCGAGGCGCATGCCGAACGCCAGCGGCAGGTGCACCTGCGCGACCTGTTCGCCGCCGATCCCGCGCGCGGCGAACGCTACGCCGCCGAGGCCGCCGGTCTGTATCTGGACTACTCCAAGCAGCGCGTCGACGACGAGACGTTGCGCCTGCTGCTCGCGTTGGCCGAATCCTCGGGGCTGCCCCGCCGCATCGCGGCCATGTTCGGCGGCGAGCGCATCAATACGACCGAGCACCGCGCCGTGCTGCACGTCGCGCTGCGCGCTCCGAAGGACGCCGTCATCGATGTCGACGGCAGCAACGTCATGCCGGAAGTCCACGCCGTGCTCGATCGCATGGCCGCGTTCGCCGAACGCGTACGCAGTGGCACTTGGAAGGGCCATCGCGGCCAGCGCATCCGTACCGTCGTCAACATCGGCATCGGCGGCTCCGACCTCGGCCCGGTCATGGCGTTCGAGGCGCTGCGCCACTACAGCCGGCGCGACATGCAGTTCCGCTTCGTCTCGAACGTCGACGGCATCGATTTCGTCGAAGCGACGCGCGACCTCGACGCCGGCGAGACGCTGTTCGTGATCTGCTCGAAGACCTTCACGACGCTGGAAACGCTGACCAACGCGCACGCCGCGCGCGCCTGGGCGCTGGCCGCGTTCGGCGGCGACGAAAGCGCGGTCGCCAAGCACTTCGTCGCGGTATCGACCAATGCCGACGAGGTCGGCAAGTTCGGCATCGACACCGCCAACATGTTCGGATTCTGGGACTGGGTCGGCGGACGCTACTCGATGGATTCGGCGATCGGCCTGTCGACGATGCTGGCGATCGGCGCCGACGGATTTCGCGACCTGCTGGCCGGCTTCCATGCGATCGACGAACACTTCCGCAGCGCGCCGTTCGAGCGCAACCTGCCCGTCCTGCTCGGCCTGCTGGGCGTGTGGAACACCAACTTCCTCGGCGCCGAGACCGTCGCGGTGCTGCCGTACGAGCAATACCTGAAGCGCTTTCCCGCCTATCTGCAGCAACTGACGATGGAGAGCAACGGCAAGCACGTGACGCAGCAAGGCACGCACGTCGACTATGCGACCGGGCCGGTCTACTGGGGCGAGCCGGGCACCAACGGCCAGCATTCGTTCTACCAGCTGATCCACCAGGGCACGCGCCTGATCCCGTGCGATTTCATCGGCTTCTGCGAAGCGCTCGCGCCGCTCGGCGACCAGCATGACCTGTTGATCGCGAACCTGTTCGCGCAGAGCGAAGCGCTCGCGTTCGGCAAGACGGCCGACGAAGTGCGCAAGGAGGGCACGCCCGCGGCCCTGGTGCCGCATCGCGTCTTCGAAGGCAACCGCCCGAGCAACACGATCCTGGCGCAGCGCCTGACGCCGCATGCGCTTGGCGCGCTGGTCGCGCTGTACGAGCACAGCGTGTTCGTGCAGGGCACGATCTGGGACATCGATTCGTTCGACCAGTGGGGCGTCGAACTCGGCAAGGCGCTGGCGAGGACGACCGCCGCGGAACTGATGAGCAAGAACGAACCGGCACTCGCGCACGACAGCTCCACCAACGCGCTGATCCGCCGTTATCGCGCACAGCGGAAGCTCGGCGCATGAGCGAGAAGATCGATCCGCTGGCCGGGCACCCGGCAACCGAAAAGCCATTGGTCGACATCGCCGCGCTTATCGAGGCGTACTACAGCCGCAAGCCGGATGCTTCCGTCGCCGCACAGCGCGTGGCGTTCGGCACGTCGGGCCACCGCGGCTCGTCGTTCGACACGAGCTTCAACGAGAACCACGTGCTGGCGATCACGCAGGCGATCTGCGAGTCGCGCCGCGCGCAGGGCGTCGACGGCCCGCTGTTCATCGGCATCGACACGCACGCGCTGTCGGCGCCGGCGTTCGAGAGCGCGCTCGAAGTGCTGGCCGCGAACGGCGTCGAGACGATGATCGCTGCGGACGGCGAGTACACGCCGACGCCGGCGATCTCGCAGGCGATCCTGGTGCACAACCGCGGTCGTCGGAGCGGGTTCGCCGACGGCATCGTCGTCACGCCTTCGCACAACCCGCCGGGCGACGGCGGCTTCAAGTACAACCCGCCGAACGGTGGACCGGCCGATACGGCCTTGACCGCTGCGATCGAGACGCGCGCGAACGCGCTGCTCGCGGACGGCCTTGCCGGCGTGCGCCGCGTGCCGTTCGCGCAGGCGCGCAACGCGGCGACGACGCATGCGCACGATTTCCTCGGCCGCTACGTCGACGACCTCGGCCACGTCGTCGACTTCGACGCGATACGAGCAGCAGCGCCGCGCATCGCCGTCGATCCGCTCGGCGGCGCCGGCGTGCATTACTGGGCGCGTATCGCCGAGCGTCATCGCATCGCGCTCGACGTGATCAGCGAGCAGGTCGATCCGACCTTCGCGTTCATGACGCTCGACTGGGACGGCCGCGTGCGCATGGACCCGTCGTCGAAGTACGCGATGCGGCGCCTGATCGGTCTCAAGGATCGCTACGACGTCGCGTTCGCCTGCGACACCGATCACGATCGCCACGGCATCGTCGCCCGAAGCGCCGGCCTGTTGCTGCCGAATCACTATCTCGCCGTGATGGTCGATTACCTGTTCCGGCAGCGGCCGCACTGGAGCACCGACGCGGCGGTCGGCAAGACGGCCGTCAGCAGCGCATTGATCGATCGCGTCGCGCAGCGCCTGGGCCGGCGCGTGCTGGAGACGCCGGTCGGTTTCAAATGGTTCGTCGACGGCCTGCTCGACGGCTCGCTCGGCTTCGGCGGCGAGGAAAGCGCCGGCGCTTCGTTCCTGCGGCGCGACGGCTCGGCATGGTCGACCGACAAGGATGGCATCGCGGCGGCGCTGCTGTCGGCCGAGATGACCGCGCGCAGCGGGCGCGACCCCGGCGAACTCTACGAGCAGCTCGCCGGCGAACTCGGCCGTTCGTACGCCGAGCGCATCGATGCGCCGGCCACGCGCGAGCAGAAGAAGAAACTCGCGCAGCTGTCGCCGGCGCAGGTCAAGTCCGACCGTCTCGCCGGCGAAGCGATCGACGCGGTCATCGATCGCGCACCGGGCAATGGTGCGCCGATCGGCGGCATCAAGGTCGTCGCGCCCAGCGGCTGGTTCGCCGCGCGTCCTTCCGGCACCGAAGACATCTACAAGATCTACGCGGAAAGCTTTCGCAGCGAAGCGCATTTGGCCGACCTGCTGAGCGAGGCGCAGGCGATCGTGGATGCGGCGCTGGCGGCAAGCTAGCCTACGATCCCCAACGGCAGCAGAGGCCTTCGTCGATGAACTTGCGCGCTTTCCTCGGCATCGACCTGCCGATCGTCCAGGCACCGATGGCGGGCGTGCAAGGCAGTGCGCTCGCGATCGCCGTCTGCGAAGCCGGCGGCCTCGGCTCGCTGCCGTGCGCGATGCTGACGCCTGATGCGCTGCGCAGCGAATTGGCCGCGATCACCGCGCACACGCACAAACCCTACAACGCGAATTTCTTCTGCCACACGCCGCCGCACCCCGATGCTGCACGCGAAGCCGCGTGGCGCGTGCTGCTCGCGCCGTACTACCAGGAACTCGGCCTGGACATCGCGGCGATTCCGGCCGGGCCGACGCGAATGCCATTCGATGCGGCGACGGCGGACGTGCTCGAAGCGTTCAAGCCGCCGGTCGTGAGCTTTCACTTCGGACTGCCCGACGAAGACTTGCTCGCCCGCGTCCGCGGCTGGGGATCGAAGATTCTCGCCTCGGCGACGACCGTCGACGAAGCACGCTGGCTCGAAGCCCGCGGCGCCGATGCGATCATCGCGCAAGGTCTCGAAGCCGGCGGGCATCGCGGTCATTTCCTGTCGCACGACCTGACCCTGCAGTCGGGGCTGTTCGCGCTGCTGCCGCAGATCGTGAAGGCCGTCGGTGTACCGATCATTGCCGCCGGCGGCATCGCCGATGCGCGCGGCGTCGCCGCAGCCGTCGCCCTCGGAGCGGCCGGTGCGCAGGCCGGCACGGCCTATCTGCTGTGCCCGGAATCGACGACCAGCGCCGTCCATCGTGCGGCGCTCGAGAGCGAAACGAGCCGGCACACCGCGTTGACGAACCTGTTCAGTGGACGAGCGGCGCGCGGCATCGTCAATCGTGCGATGCGCGAACTCGGTGCGCTCAACGACGCGGCTCCGGAATTCCCGCTCGCGGCCACCGCCATCGCGCCGCTGCGTGCGCGCGCCGAACGCGACGGCCGCGGCGATTTTTCGCCGCTGTGGTCGGGCCAGAACGCGAGCGCGTGCGCCCAGACGCCCGCGGCTCAATTGACCCGCGACCTCGCCGCCCTGCTCTAGCCGTCGAACCCATTGCCGAAGATCGTATCGCCGGTCCACTCGTAGGCGCCGATGTCGACGGCACCGGCGGCGGGCCGCGCGATGCTCGCGGTCGGATGCACGTATTGGTCGGTCGCGTCGAGCGGCTGGCCGGCACCGGACCCTGCATCGACGCCGGCATCGATCACCGGCACGCCAGCCAGCAGGCGATAGTCGTAGTTCGGCGCATCGACGAACAGCGCCTCGCTGCCGCTGTAGTTGTGGTCGTCGACGGTGCTCGCCTGCGTGCTGATCGTGCCGCCGCCGTAGAAGATGTTGTTGCGCGCTACCGCCGGCGTCGCGGCCGCCGCGCCGATCTGCAGGAAGGTGCCGCTGCCGCGATCGTTGACGAAGGTGTTGTTGACGACGAACAGGCGATCGTCGGGGTTCTGGCCCGAACCCGGCTCGCTGAGGTAGTCGAGCATCGCGCCGTTCTGCGTCGTCGACGGCTGCTCGACGAGATTGCCGATGACGAACGACAGGCCGCCGCTCGGCAGGTTGATCTCGTAGCTCTCGTTGCCGCCGGCTTCGCCGGTCAGGCGGTTGTAGAGGATGTGATTTTCCAGCGCTCGCGACTTCAGCAGATGGCCGACGACGGCGTCATGCGACCAGTTGTAGCGGAACACCAGCATGTCGACGTGATTGATGTAGAGGTTGTGCGAGTAGCCGTCGCCGGCGCCGTTGTGCGCGAATTCGGAATACTCGATCGTGATCGTGCTGCCTGCGTTGTCACCGGCGAGGATGCCGTCCTCGTTGTCGTGGAAGTACGCGTGCCGCACGGTCAGGTTCGCGCCTTCCTGGCGGATGCCGGCGCCGTTCGCGTCGGGCACGTGGCAACCGGACAGCTCGATGTTGTCGATCGTCGTGTCGTCGCCGGCGATGACCCAGATCGCCTTGCCTTGCGCATCGTTGCCGGCGGCATCGATATGCGGCCGGCCGTTGATGCCTTGAAGCGTCAGGCCGTTGGTCGACCAGGCGCAGACGTCACCGTCGTAGCCGCCGGCCGCGTCGATCAGGATCGTGTCGCCTTCCGATGCCGCCGCGATCGCCGCGCAGGGCGCCGCATACGCCTGGCCCGGCCCGACGTGCAGGGTTACGGCCGCTGCCAGCGTCGGCGCGCTCAGAACGCCGGCCGCCAGAAAGAGTATCGCGCTTCGCATTCGAGGACTCCTCAAGGGAGCGCGATGATGTCGCAAATCATCGATGCATACCCTGAGCCGCGTCGCAGGAACGCCCATCGGCCTATCCGAACCGTGTATCGACGCGGTGTCGATAGCCACGCCTTTCGTGGGAGCAGGCATCGGCCGCGATGCTTCGAGTTCGGTTCGAAAAGCATCGCGGCTGAAGCCGCTCCTGCCGTTCCTTCGGACGAGACGAATCAGCTCTTGAGCTTGTAACCCGTGCGGAAGATCCACCACACGACCGCGAGGCAGAGCAGCAGGAAGCCGAGCGTCGCGCCGAGGCTGAGCGCGACGTTGACGTCGGCGACGCCATAGAAGCTCCAGCGAAAGCCGCTGATCAGGTAGACGACCGGATTGAACAGCGCGATCTTCTGCCAGATCGGCGGCAGCATGGCGATCGAGTAGAAGGCGCCGCCGAGGAACGTCAGCGGCGTGACGACCATCAGCGGAATCACCTGCAGTTTCTGGAAGTCGTCGGCCCACACGCCGATGATGAAGCCGAACAGGCTGAACGTGACGGCGGTCAGCAGCAGGAAGCCGATCATCCAGACCGGGTGCTCGATGTGATACGGCACGAAGAAGCGCGCCGTGACGAGGATCAGCACGCCGAGCATCATCGACTTCGTCGCCGCTGCACCGACGTAGCCGATCAGCACCTCGATGAACGACACCGGCGCCGACAGCAGTTCGTAGATCGTGCCCGACCATTTCGGCAGGTAGATGCCGAATGAAGCGTTCGAGATGCTCTCGTTGAGCAACGACAGCATGATCAGGCCCGGAATGATGAAGGCGCCGTAGCTGATCCCGTCGACGGCGCCCATGCGCGAGCCGATCGCCGCACCGAAGACGACGAAGTACAGCGAGGTCGACAGCACCGGCGAGGCGATGCTCTGCATCAGCGTGCGGAACGTGCGCGCCATTTCGAAGCGGTAGATCGCGCGGATCGCATAGAGGTTCATGCCGCGGCCCTCCCCGCATCCGAGCGCAGCAGGCCGACGAAGATCTCCTCCAGCGAACTCTCGCTCGAATGCAGGTCCTTGAAATCGATGCCGTGCTCGCCGAGGCGGCGCAGGAGCCCGGCGATGCCGGTTTCCTCGCCTTGCGTGTCGAACGTGTAGATCAGCGAGAGGCCATCCTCGGACAGCTCGAGCGGCAGCGTCGCCAGCTCCGCCGGAATCTGCGCGAGCGGGCTTTGCAGTTGCAGGGTCAGCTGCTTCTTGCCGAGCTTGCGCATCAGCACGTCCTTGTCCTCGACCAGGATCAGCTCGCCCTGGCGGATCACGCCGATGCGGTCGGCCATCTCCTCGGCCTCCTCGATGTAGTGCGTGGTCAGGATGATCGTGACGCCGCGCGCGCGCAGCGCGCGCACCATCTGCCACATGTCGCGGCGCAACTCGACGTCGACGCCGGCGGTCGGCTCGTCGAGGAACAGGATCGTCGGTTCGTGCGCGAGCGCCTTGGCGATCAGCACGCGCCGCTTCATGCCGCCGGACAGCGCCGCGATCTTGCTGTCCTTCTTGTCCCACAGCGAAAGGTCGCGCAACACCTTCTCGATGTAGGCGGGATCGGCCGGCTTGCCGAACAGGCCGCGGCTGAAGCTGACCGTCGCCCACACGCTCTCGAACGCGCCGGTATGCAGTTCCTGCGGCACCAGGCCGATCTTCGTGCGCGCGGCGCGATAGTCGCGCACGATGTCGTGGCCGTCGGCGGTCACGCTGCCTTCGCTGGCGCGCACGATGCCGCAGATGATGCTGATCAGCGTGGTCTTGCCGGCACCGTTCGGGCCGAGCAGCGCGAAGATCTCGCCGCGGCGAATCGCCAGATCCACGTTCTTGAGCGCCTTGAAGCCGCTCTTGTAGGTCTTGCCGAGACCCGATACGGACACGATCGGCGCGGAGGCGCCGGCTTCCGCGGGCGCGGTGGCTGCTTGCATGGGGTTCCCTTTCGTGAGGCGAACGCCGACGATCCGCCGGCCGGACATTGTAGACATGGCGCTCGCGCGGCGCAGTTCAACGGTGACGGCACTCCATCGAACAGGCGCGGGCAGATGCGCCCAGATCGCCTTGCGGGGCCACGGCGGATTCGTCGAACGCCGCCTGTCGATTTTGCCCGCTCGCGTTCGTCGTGCTAACAAGAGCCGGTCATCCGGCGGTCCGCACCGAACCCTGCAAGAAGGAAAACCGCATGCCGAGCCCTCCACCGTCCACCTCGTCTTCGCCGGCGCTGCACGGCAACCAGCGCTGGGTCGCGCTGGGCGTGCTGTGCCTGGGCACGCTGATGATCGTGCTCGATACCACGATCGTGAACGTCGCGCTGCCGTCGATCCGCTCCAGCCTCGGCTTCAGCGAGGCTTCGCTGGCCTGGGTCGTCAACGCCTATCTGCTGACCTTCGGCGGCTTCCTGCTGCTCGGCGGGCGCCTCGGCGACCTGTTCGGGCATCGGCGCATGTTCCTCGCCGGCATCGTGCTGTTCACGCTGGCTTCGCTCGCCTGCGGCATCGCGACGACACGCGGCGTGCTGGTCGCGGCGCGCGGCGTCCAGGGCGTCGGTGGCGCGATCGTCAACGCGGTCTCGCTCTCGCTGATGATGAACCTGTTCACCGAGCCCGGCGAGCGTGCGAAGGCGATGGGCGTGTTCGGCTTCGTCTGCGCCGGCGGCGGCAGCATCGGCGTGCTGCTCGGCGGCTTTCTCACCGGCTCGCTCGACTGGCATTGGATCTTCCTCGTCAACTTGCCCGTCGGCGTCATCGTGCTCGTTCTCTCGCTGCTGGTACTGCCCCCGGCACGCGCGGCGACCGCCGAGCGCCATCTCGACGCCGTCGGCGCCGTCACGATCACGGCGTCGCTGATGCTCGCGGTCTACGCGATCGTCAACGGCAACGAGGCCGGCTGGCTGTCGCTGTCGACGCTCGGCCTGCTCGCGCTCGCGGCAGCGCTGCTGGCCGCGTTCGTCTTCATCGAAGCACGCGTACGCGTCCCGCTGGTGCCGCTCGGCCTGCTGCGCCTGCGCAACCTCGCCACCGCGAACGTCGTCGGCGTGCTGTGGGCGGCCGCGATGTTCGCCTGGTTCTTCCTGTCGGCGCTTTATCTGCAGCAGGTGCTCGGCTATGCGCCGATGCAGGTCGGCCTCGCGTTCCTGCCGTCGAACCTGATCATGGCGGCGTTCTCGCTCGGCCTCTCGGCCAAGCTGGTGATGCGCTTCGGCTTGCGCACGCCGCTCGTCGCCGGGTTGCTGTTCGCCGCGATCGGACTGGCGCTGTTCGCGCGCGCGCCGCTCGATGGCCATTTCAGCGTCGATGTGCTGCCCGGCATGCTGCTGCTCGGCCTCGGCGCGGGCATCGCGTTCAATCCGCTGCTGCTGGCGGCAATGGGCGACGTCGCGCCGAGCGAGTCGGGACTCGCGTCCGGCCTGGTCAATACGTCCTTCATGATGGGCGGCGCGCTCGGTCTCGCCGTGCTGGCGAGCCTGGCGAACTTCCGCGGACGGCATCTGCAGGCTGCCGGCGCGGATCCGATCGCCGCGCTGAACGGCGGCTACCAGGCCGCGTTCCTCGTCGGCGCCTGCTTCGCCGCGCTCGCCGCGATCCTCGCCGGCGCGCTGCTGCGCGCGCGATCGAACGAAACCGCGCCGTCGACAGTCTGATGCAGCGGCTACGCGTACCCGGCTTGACGCGCGAACGCGATCCAGGCCTGAATCCCCCTTCTCCACCGAGGTATCCCTGATGCTCAAGAATCACGTTGCCCCCCGATCCCTGTTCGTCCTCGCCACGCTGGCCGCCAGCGCGGCTGCCGGCGCCGCGCCGGTCACCTACACGATCGATCCCGATCACACCTATCCGAGCTTCGAAGCCGATCACATGGGCGGCCTGTCGGTGTGGCGCGGCAAGTTCGACAAGACCTCGGGCAAGATCGTCCTCGACAAGGCGGCCGGCACCGGACTCGTCGACGTGACGGTCGATGCGGCCAGCATCGACTACGGCCACGCCAAGATGAACGAGAAGGCGAAGAGCGACGAGCTGTTCGATGTCGCCAAATTCCCGCAGGCGACGTACAAGGGCCGCCTGGAAGGCTTCAAGAACGGTGCGCCGACGCGCGTCGCCGGCGAGTTGACCCTGCACGGCGTGACCAAGCCGGTCGAGCTGAAGATCGAATCGTTCAAGTGCACCCAGCATCCGATGCTCAAGCGCGAAGTCTGCGGCGCCGATGCCCTGGCCACCTTCGACCGCTCGCAGTTCGGCATCGATGCCGGCAAGAAATACGGCTTCAAGATGGACGTGACGCTGCGCATCCAGGTCGAGGCGCTGCAGGCCGAGTAGTCGATTCCATTCCAGGAGCCATTTCGCATGTCGCTCGTCGTCTATTTGCACCCGCTCGCTTCGTTCTGCATGAAGGTACTGATAGCGCTGTACGAGAACGACACGCCGTTCGAACCCCGCATCGTCGATCTCGGCGATGCGGTTTCGCGCGCGGATTTCCTGAAGGTATGGCCGATCGGCCGCTTTCCGGTGTTGGTGGATTCGGCGCGCGCGGAACCTTTGCCGGAGTCGACCGTCATCGTCGAGTACCTCGCCCGGCACCATCCCGGCCGCACGCCGCTGCTGCCTGCCGACGCCGAGGAGGCGCTCGAGGCGCGTTTGTGGGATCGCTTCTGCGATCACTACGTCGACGTGCCGATGCAGAAGATCGTCACCGACAAACTGCGCCCCGCCGGGTGCAACGACGCGCATGGCGTCGAACAGGCGCGCGCGCTGCTGCGTAGCGCCTACGACGTGCTCGATGCGCGCATGGCGACGCGGACATGGATCGCCGGCAACGACTTCGGCATGGCCGACTGCTCGGCGGCACCCGCGCTGTTCTACGCGAACAAGGTGCAGCCGTTCGGCGACGCGCAAGGCCACCTCGCGGCCTACTTCGCCCGGCTGATGCAGCGTCCCTCGTTCGTTCGCGTGCTGGAAGAAGCGCAACCCTATTTCGCGCAGTTTCCGGGCTGACAGCCCGCTGCCACGTCCTCAAGGCGCGGCGACGGCGCCCGATTCGTCGCGACACGCCTGCGCGCGCGCGAGCAGCAGCGCACGCTCGCGTCCGTTGCGCGTGAGCGAGGCCGCACGTTCGAACTCTTCCTGCGCCTCGTCGAGGCGGCCGAGTCGCTTCAGGAAATCGCCGCGCACGCTCGGCAGCAAGTGGTAGTTCTTCAGCGAGGGTTCGCCCGTCAGCGCGTCGACGAGATCGAGGCCGGCCTGCGGACCGTCCGCCATCGCGACGGCGACCGCGCGATTGAGCTCGACCACCGGCGAGGGCATCAGCGTCGCGAGCTGCGCATATAGCACGGTGATGCGCGTCCAGTCGGTCTGTTCGGCCGTCAATGCGCGCGCGTGGCATGCGGCGATGGCGGCCTGCAGCGCGTATGGACCGAACGCGCCGCCGAGGCGCTCGGCACGAACGAGCGCCGCGAGCCCGCGCTGGATCAGCACGCGGTCCCAGCGCGCGCGATTCTGTTCGAGCAGCAGGATCGGTTCGCCCGCAGGCCCCACGCGCGCATGCGTGCGCGACGCCTGGATTTCCATCAGCGCGACCAGGCCGTGCACTTCGGGTTCGGCCGGCACGAGCTCGGCGAGGATGCGCCCGAGCCGCAGCGCGTCTTCGCACAAGGCCGGGCGCAGCCATTCTTCGCCCGCCGTGGCCGCGTAGCCTTCGTTGAAGATCAGATAGATGACCTCGAGCACCGAGGCCAGGCGCACGGCGAGCTCGTCGCCGCGCGGGACTTCGAACGGCACCTGCGCGTCGGCCAGCGTGTGCTTGGCGCGCACGATGCGCTGCGCGATCGTCGGTTCGGCGACGAGGAACGCGCGTGCGATCTCGTCGGTCGTGAGGCCGCCGAGCAGGCGCAAGGTCAGGGCCACGCGCGCCTCGGTCGAGAGTATTGGATGGCAGGCGGTGAACACGAGGCGCAGCAGATCGTCGCCGAACGGATCATCGAGCGCCGCTTCGACGCCGTCGGCACGCTCGTCGCTCTCGCCTTCCAGCTCGTGCGCGAGTTCGCCGTGCTTGCGTTCGAGCAGCTGGTTGCGGCGCAGGCGGTCGAGCGCGCGATGCTTGGCCGTGGTCATCAGCCACGCGCCGGGGTTGTCCGGCACACCGGATCTGGGCCAGGACTCGAGCGCGGCGACGAGCGCATCCTGTGCGAATTCCTCTGCCAGACCGACGTCGCGCAGCATGCGCGCGAGACCGGCGATCAGACGCGGCGACTCCATGCGCCATACGGCGTCGATCGTGCGATGAGTTTCGGCCACCGTCATGGCGACCGATCAGACCATCACGGCTCCTTCGACGCAAGCCGTCGATACCCGAACGCGCAGTTCAGGCAACGGCCTGCGCGATCGAGTCTCCCTGCAACCGCGCCAGCTTCGACGCGATGTCCCGCAGATCGCGCGGAAAATCGGTCGGCGCCTGCACCTGGCGCACCTCGATCGTCTCGTGGTCGGCCGCCGGACAGCGCGAGGCCCATGCGATGGCGTCCTCGCGCGAACCGACGTCGATCATCCAATAGCCGCCGAGCGTTTCCTTCGCATCGCCGAACGGACCCGCGCTCACCGTCGCCTTGCCGCCGTGAAAGCGCACGCGCGCGCCGCTCGACGGCGGATGCAACCCGTCGAGCGTGACGAGCACGCCGGCATCCTGCAATGCCTCGGTGTAGCCGATCATCGCGGCGATCGTTTGCGCATCCGGCAAGGCGGCCGGTTCGGGGCCGCCCTCGCCGCTCGGGATCAGCAGCAGCATGAAGCGCATCGAGGCTCTACTTCGACAGGGTCCGGCCGGGTGAGCGCGCGACTCAGGCCGGCTTGGCGCAATTGATCATCCAGGCCGCGCCGAAGCGGTCCACCAGCATGCCGAAGCGCACCGCCCAGAACGTTTCCTGCAGCGGCATCTGCACCGTGCCGCCGTCGGCCAGCGCATCGAACAGGCGCGCCGCTTCGGCCGGATCGCTGACGGCGATCGACACCGAGCATCCCTTGATGCCTTCGTACGGATGGTCCGGGTGGCTGTCCGACGCCATCAGGGCCTGGTCGCCGACTTCCAGGCGCACGTGCGCGATCCGCTTGCGCGCCGATTCGGGCATGTCCCCGCAATCGGGCATGTCGCCGAACGGCATCTGCATGACGATCTTGCCGCGCAAGCACTGCGCGTAGTACTTGAATGCGGCCTCGGCCTGGCCGTCGTAGATGAGATAAGCGTTGAGCTGCATGATCGATTCCTTCGTGGGTTGGTTCGTGGTAGCGGCGGCGGATCGAGAACACCTTCCGATCGCCGTCTTACCTGTTCATGACGAACGAGGGCGAGCCGGATGGACATCGGCGCAAAGATTTTTTATCGGCGCCGGCCAGTCGGCACGGCCTCAAGCCTTGCCGGCGATCTGCTCGCGCAGGCGCTCCTCCTGTTCGCGCAGTTCCGGCGTGAACTCGGCGCCGAAGTCCTCGGCCTCGAAGACCTGGCGTATCTCGATCTCGCACTCGCCCTCGTGCGGATTCGGACATCGCTTGACCCATTCGATCGCCTCCTCCTTCGAACGCACCTGCCAGAGCCAGAAGCCGGCGACGAGTTCCTTGGTTTCCGCGAACGGTCCGTCGATGACGGTCCGCTTGCTGCCGGAGAAGCGCACGCGCGCGCCCTTCGAGCTCGGCTGCAGGCCTTCCCCGGCGAGCATCACGCCGGCCTTGACCAGTTCCTCGTTGAACTTGCCCATGTCGGTCAACAGCTGCTGGCTCGGCATCACGCCGGCTTCCGAGTCCTGGGTCGCCTTGACCATCACCATGAATCGCATCGTCGTGTCTCCTGTCGCCGGGTTCGAGCCGCCGTGGCGGCGGGCTCCTGTCCAGACGACGATCAGGCTAGGCGCAAATCGACACGCGGGCAAAAAAATCCCGGCGCGCCGACGGCGGCCGGGATTCGCAGCGGATGCCGCGGTCAATGCACGGCGACGGAGACCAGCGAGGGTGTGTCACGATAGCGCTCCGGAAACACCTGCTTCAGGTTCTCGATCTTCGGCAGATCGTTGACGACGATGTAGCCGTAGGTCGGGTTGCGCGCCAGAAAATCCTGGTGATAGGGCTCGGCCGCATAGAAAGACCGCCCGGATTCGACCGTCGTCGCGATCGGCTTGCCGAACACGCCCGTCTGGTCGAGCTGGGCGATATAGCCGGCGGCGACCGATTTCTGCGCGTCGTTGGCCGGGAAGATCGCCGAGCGATACTGCGTGCCGGTGTCCGGCCCCTGGCGGTTGCGCTGCGTCGGATCGTGCGCGACCGAGAAATAGATTTGCAGGATCTGGCCATAGGTGATCTGGTGCGGATCGAACGTGACCTGCACCGACTCAGCGTGACCGGTATTGCCCATGCCCACCTTCTCGTAGTGCGCCGTATTGCCGGCGCCGCCCGCGTAGCCGGACACCGCCTTGCTGACGCCCTTGACGTGCTGGAACACGCCCTGCACGCCCCAGAAGCAGCCGCCGGCGAGGACGGCGGTTTCCGACGTCGCGTCGGACGCGGGTTCGTCGACCGCCGGCGCCGGGATCTTCACCGCCGCTTCGGCCGACCGCGCCGAGTGCTGCCAAAGCACCGGCAGCGCGACCGCCGCGAGCAGAGCGCCGGCGAGTGCGCGCCGTGCGAATCGTGCGTGGAACGAAGAAGCATTCATGACCGTCTCCGATAGTTGCGTGATCGACCGTCAGCCGAACGTGAACGCGAACGCTTCCACGCCGGGATCGAGGAATTCGATCTCGAACGTGCGATCGCGGATGTCGTCCTCGACGCGCAGCAGCTGGTAGAGCTGCTGCTGCGTGACCGTGCCGTTGCCCTCGGCATCGATATCGATGCCGTGATCGCCGCCCGGCGCCCTGCCGTCGATGCGCACGCGAAAGCGCACCGGCTTGCCTTCGACGGCGGGCCCGAGCACGAGATTGAGATCGCGCGCGTGGAATCGATAGACGATGCGGCCGCCGGGCGCATCCAGCCGCGCTTTTTCCTGTCCGATCGTCCATGCGCCGGCGAGGCCCCAGGCATTCGCATCGAGCTGCGCAGGCGCGGCGTAGTCGTGCTTGCGGTCGTGCACCGCGCCACCATTCGAGGCGAAACGCTCGGCGCGCGCGTAGCCGACATAGGTTTCCGGCGACAGCGACGGCATCGGCGCCGCGGCCAGCGCGGCTCCGCTCACCTCCGGTTGCACGACGTCGCCGGCCACATCGGCCGAGCCGGCTTCGGCGAGGAGCCGCTGGATGATGCGCTCGGACTGCGCGTACTCGCCTTCGCCGAAATGATGATGGCGCACGCGGCCTTTCGCATCGACGAAATAATGCGCCGGCCAATACTCGTTCTTGAATGCGCGCCAGATCGTGTATTCGTTGTCGACGGCGATCGGGTAGTCGATCTTGAACTCGGCGGCCGCGCGGCGGATGTTGTCGACGTCGTGTTCGAACGCGAATTCCGGCGCATGCACGCCGATGACGACCAGACCGCGATCCTTGTACTTGTCGTACCACGCGCGCAGGTACGGCAGCGTGCGGATGCAGTTGACGCAGGAATACGTCCAGAAATCGATCAGCACGACCTTGCCGCGCAGGCTCTCGGCGGTCAGCGGCGGCGAATTCAGCCATTCGCTCGCGCCATCGATCGAAGGCATCGGCCCTTCGTCCGGCAACACGTCGGCGGATGGAACGGCGGCACGCATGGCGGCTCCGTTCGCCCCTTCCGTCGTCGCGCTCGCCGAGGCGTCCGGCGTCTTCGCCGAATCGGGTGCACGCGCCAGCGCGAGCAGCGACTGCTCGACGCCGGTCGTGCCGGCGATCGAAAGCCGGCTGAGGAATCCCGTATCGAGCCCGAGCGCGATCGCGACGACGCTGGCGAGCACGGCCACGCCGAGCGCACGCCGGATCCATTCCCCGGCGCCTAGCGAACGCTTGAGCGCGGCGAACACGCGCCCGCCGACGAGCAGCGCGAGCGCGAGCGAGGTCGCGGCGCCGGCCGCGTAGGCGAGCAGCAGCAAGGTCGTGCTGGCACTGGCGCCGTTCAGCGCGGCGCCGGTCAATACGAGTCCGAGGATCGGCCCTGCGCACGGCGCCCACAGCAGGCCTGTCGCGATGCCGAGCACGAACGACGACACCGGCGAGCCGGCGCTGCCGTCGCCGTCCGCCGTGCGCGTCAATCGCGCCCCGAGGGCGACGAACGGCCGCGCCATCGCATCGGCCAAGTACGGCAGCAGCAAGGTCAGCCCGAACACCGCGAGCACGACCAGCGCCGCGATGCGGCCGTAGTGGTTCGCATGCACGGCCCAGCCGCCGCCGAGCGCGGCCAGGCTGGCGACCAGCGCGAACGTGATCGCCATGCCGGCCAGCAGCGGCAGCGTGCTGCGCAGGAAGGCGCCTTCCGCGCGCGCGAACACGAACGGCAGCACCGGCAGGATGCATGGGCTGATGATCGTCAGCACGCCGGCGAGGTAGGTCAGCAGAACGAGCGTCATGTCGACAGCGTCCGATGCGTCATGCGTCAGGCTTGAAGGTCATCGCCACGCCATTCATGCAATAGCGCAGACCAGTCGGCTTGGGACCGTCGTCGAACACGTGGCCGAGATGGCCGCCGCAGCGGCGGCAATGCACCTCGTCGCGCACCATGCCGAGCGACAGATCGCGGCGATTGTTGACCGCGTGCGGCAGCGGCTTCCAGAAACTCGGCCAGCCGGTGCCGCTGTCGAACTTCGTATTCCACGAGAACAGATCCGAACCGCAGCCGGCACAGGCGAAGATACCGTGCCGTTTTTCGTGATCGAGCGGACTGCTGAACGGGCGCTCCGTCGCTTCCTGGCGCAACACCGCGTACTGGTCCGGCGTCAGCAGCGTGCGCCATTCCGCGTCGGTATGGGTCACTTCGAAAGGCGTCTTGTCCTCGGCTTGTGCCGCGGCGATGCCCGGCAGCCGAAGCTTCAGGAACGCGGCGCCGGCGAGGACCGCACCGCCGGCCAGCAGAAGACGGCGGCGGTCGGGCCGGAACGGGTTGCCGGGCGGTTTTGCAGTCATCGAAGATCACCTCGGACAGGATGATGAGGAAACGTCGCTCGCACACACCGCATAGCGATCATGGCGACGTCCAAGACCGGCGTCGGCCAGCGGGGATTTCAGCACCCGGAGAAAAAATGGACCTGGCGTTCAGGAACCGGCGGATCGCGCGAGGCAGTCTGCTAGATGAGGCTTCCGGCGTCGCTCGTCAAGCGTGCATCCACGATATTCGCCGGCCCGGCAGCGTGGGCGAGCAATTGCCGCATACGGCTCAACGACAACAAAATTGAAGGATGCCGGCGACGCGTTGGTTGAAGCGCCACGACATACGGATGCGTCGCCGAGACTGAAGCCACTCGTCTGTCACCGCTGCGTCAGCCGCGCAAGCGCCGATACAAGGTGCTGCGGCTGATGCCGAGACGGCGCGCCGCTTCAGAAGTGTTGCCGTCCGTCGCGGCGAGCGCGTCGCGCATCGCCTTCCGCTCGACCGAATCGAGCGGCGCGACGGCACCGGCAACGACGATCGTCGAGGACGCATCGTGCGTCGCGTCGTCCAGCTCGGGCAGCGACTCGCGTCCGATCGTGCGGCCCGGCTCCGCCAACGCGATGACCTCGCGCAGCACCGCGACCAGCTGCCGGAAATTTCCCGGCCACGCGTACGCCGCGAGAGCGGCGATCGCCGAATCGCCGAGGCGCAGGCCCGTGCCGGTGGAAACCAGCGATGCCCACACCTGCACGATCAGCGGCCGCAGGTCGGCCTGCTCGCGCAGCGGCGCCAGCCTGACCTGGCTTTGCGCGACGCGATAGTAAAGGTCGGCGCGAAACTCGCCCGCAGCGACCGCGGCACGCAGATCGCGATGCGAAGCGGCGATCACCGCGAAATCGATCGGCGTGGCGCGGCCGCCGCCGAGCGGCGCGATCTCGCGCTCCTGCAGCACGCGCAGCAGCCGGCTCTGCAAGGCCAGCGGCATGTCGCCGATTTCGTCGAGGAAGAGAACGCCGCCGTCGGCTTCACGCAGCAAGCCCGGCGAGCCTTCGCGGCGCGCGCCGGTGAACGCGCCGGGCGCGTAGCCGAACAGCTCCGACTCGATCAGGCTTTCCGGCAGCGCGGCGCAGTTGATCGCGACGAACGCCGCCGCGGCGCGCGCGCAACGCTGATGCAGCGTGCGCGCGAAGACTTCCTTGCCGGTACCGGTTTCACCCTGGAGCAGGACCGGGATATCCGCATCGACCAGGCGCACGGCGCGCGCGAGCTGCGCTTCGAGCGCCGCGTCGAGCACGGGCTTGGCGATGCGCGGCACGGGCCGGTTGCGCGCCGGCGTGGGCGCGACGCTCGATCTGCGCGTCTGCCGCCGCGCGTGCAGCACGTTGCCGAAGTGGTCGCGCAGTGCCGATGTCGCGCTCGTCTTCGGCATGGCGCCGCTGAACAGTTCGTCGTAGCGGCGGCGGCCGAGTTCGTTCCAGTCCAGGCCGAGCAGCGCGAGCGCGTAGCGGTTCGCCGCGACGAGGCGATGCCCTTCGAACATCAGCACGCCTTCGCGCGGCGTGCCGAGCAGGCTCGGATCGCTGTGCAGGCGGATCAGTTCGCGTTCGGCGCAGACGTCGTCGAACAAGCGATGCTCGATCTGGTCGACGGCGAGCTGCACGAGGCCGAGTGCATGCACGTGGTGCACGCTCGCCTCGCCGGAAAGATCGAGCACGCCGGCAAGCCGGCCGAACGGATCGAGTATCGGCGCGGCGGAGCAGCTGAGGATGCGATACGGCTCGAAGTAGTGCTCGCCACCGCGCACTTCGACCGCGCGCCGCTCGACCAGCGCGGTGCCGATCGCGTTCGTGCCGGTCGCGTCTTCGCGCCACGGCACGCCGGGACGCAGCGAGACACGCGCGGCCTTGTCGAGGAACGCGGCGTCGCCGACGGCGTCGAGCACGAGGCCGTCCGGCGCGGTCAGGATCGCGATCGCGCCGGCGGCGCGCGCGCTCGCGTGCAGCGCTTCCAGCTCGTTGCGGCACAGGCGGCGCAGCGATTCGTGGCGATCGAGCACTTCGTGCAGCGCCGATGCCGCGAGCGGTTCGACCTCGGGCCGCAATCGCGCCGGCAGCCCGAGTGCGGCGCAACGCTGCCACGATTCGAGGATGACTTTCGAGACGAGCCCGGTCGGTCGTTCGCCGGTCGAAAAGAAGCGCTGCCTGGCGGCGAGCAATCCGGCGTTGGACGAAAGACGTGACATGGCTGCTTCCCGAGTGTCGCTTTTTGCGACAGGTGACCGCGCACCTGTAGCGCTACTACACGCCTTCGGAGACGTGATGCAAGAGAAATCGCCTCCGCTTCCTGCTGCACTGCGACACTGGGCGCGCGCTTCGCCCGACTGATGCGCCCATGGGCATGCTTCACCGCACCATCGCCGACGGCTGGCACAGCCGGTGCTCCATGAAGCTCAGTCCCCACCCGGAGTCTTCGCGATGACCAAACTCGAGCAACAGAATCTTTCCGTGCAAGTCCCTTTCAAGAACCGCTACGAAAACTTCATCGGCGGCCATTGGGTCGCTCCGGCGAGCGGCCGGTATTTCGAGAACGTCACGCCGGTCACCGGCAAGCCGTTCTGCGAGATCGCACGCTCGGACAAGGACGACATCGACCTCGCGCTCGACGCCGCCCACAAGGCGAAGAAAGCGTGGGGCCGCACCTCGCCCGGCGAACGCGCGAACATCCTCAATCGCATCGCCGACCGCATGGAGCAGAACCTCGACCTGCTCGCGCATGCCGAAACCTGGGACAACGGCAAGCCGCTGCGCGAAACGCGCGCGGCAGACATCCCGCTGGCGATCGACCACTTCCGCTACTTCGCCGGCTGCATCCGCGCGCAGGAAGGCTCGATCGGCGAGATCGACCACGACACGGTCGCCTACCAGTTCCACGAACCGCTCGGCGTGGTCGGCCAGATCATCCCGTGGAATTTCCCGATCCTGATGGCGACGTGGAAACTCGCGCCCGCGCTCGCCGCCGGCAACTGCGTCGTGCTGAAGCCCGCCGAGCAGACGCCCGTCAGCATCCTGGTGTGGGCCGAACTGATCGGCGACCTGCTGCCGCCGGGCGTGCTCAATATCGTCAACGGCTTCGGGCTCGAAGCCGGCAAGCCGCTGGCGTCGAGTCCGCGCATCGCGAAGATCGCCTTCACCGGCGAGACGACGACCGGCCGGCTGATCATGCAGTACGCCTCGCAGAACCTGATTCCGGTCACGCTGGAACTCGGCGGCAAGTCGCCGAACATCTTCTTCGACGACGTCCTCGCCAAGGACGACGAGTTCTTCGACAAGGCGATCGAAGGCTTCGTGATGTTCGCGCTGAACCAGGGCGAGGTGTGCACCTGCCCGAGCCGCGCGCTGATCCAGGAGTCGATCTACGACCGCTTCATGGCGCGCGCCCTCAAGCGCGTCGCCGCGATCAAGCAAGGCAATCCGCTCGATCCGACCACGATGATCGGCGCGCAGGCATCGAGCGAGCAGCTCGAGAAAATCCTCTCCTACATCGACATCGGCAAGCAGGAAGGCGCCAAGGTGCTCGCCGGCGGCGAGCGCAAGGTGCTCGACGGCGACCTCAAGGACGGCTACTACGTCGCGCCCACCGTCTTCCAGGGCAACAACAAGATGCGCGTTTTCCAGGAAGAGATTTTTGGACCGGTGGTCTCCGTCACCACGTTCAAGGACGAAGACGACGCGCTCTCGATCGCCAACGACACGCTGTACGGACTCGGCGCCGGCGTGTGGACGCGCGACGGCACGCGCGCGTACCGCTTCGGCCGCGAGATCCAGGCCGGCCGCGTGTGGACGAACTGCTATCACGCCTACCCGGCGCACGCGGCATTCGGCGGCTACAAGCAGTCGGGCATCGGCCGCGAGACGCACAAGATGATGCTCGACCACTACCAGCAGACGAAGAACCTGCTCGTCAGCTATTCGCCGAAGGCGCTCGGCTTCTTCTGAGCACCAAGGGGCGGCGTCCGCTCCGTCGCGCCGACGACGGAGCGGTCGTCCGCCCATCCGAAGGAGCGAATGCATGTCCGAACCGCCCGCCCAGGTCGTTGCACAGGATGCGGCCGTCGCGCTGATCGCGCAGTTGCACGAGAAGCACGGCCCATTGCTGTTCCACCAGTCCGGCGGCTGCTGCGACGGTTCTTCGCCGATGTGCTATCCGCGGAGCGACTTCATCGTCGGCGACCGTGATGTGCTGCTCGGCGAGATCGGCGGCGCGCCGTTCTACATCAGCCCGTCGCAGTTCGAATACTGGAAGCACACGCAGCTGATCATCGACGTCGTCCCCGGCCGCGGCGGCATGTTCTCGCTCGAAAACGGCGAAGGCGTGCGCTTCCTGACGCGCTCGCGCCTGTTCGAGGACGCGGAAGTCGATGCGCTCAAGGCGGCCGGGCGTTTCGGCGATCAGTCGTAACGCGTCCAGACCACGTCGCGCACGTAGAAATCGAACGGATTGCCCGCCGCTGCGGCTTCGTCCGCTGCGCCGAGCTCCAACGTCGCGTGCCAATACTCGACGGCGACGAGCGCATCGCCGGCATAGCGCGTTTCGGTCCAGGCGACCTCGAAGCGGCCTTCGCCGTCGCTGGCGATGCTCGACACCTCCACCTCGTTGCGCTCGTGCGCGAGCATGCGCGCGTAAGGCCGTTCGTCGCGTGCGTAGGCGTTGAGCGCGACGGCGGCGGCACCGACGGCGTAGTGATAGGCGTCGAGAAAATCGCGCGACAGCACGTGCGCATCCGCCGGAACGCTGCGCGCCTGCGTGATGAAACGGGCTAGCAACCAGCGGATCTGCGGCTGCGCCAATGGGCTGGGCGCGACCTCGGACTGCGAAACGGCCGGCGGACTCGACGCGGTTTCCCAGCCCGCGACGGCGGCCTGCGCCGGCAGGGTGCCGAACGCGAGACCGCACGCCAGCGCGAACGACGCCAGCGCGATGCGCAGTCGCACGCTGGGCGAAGAAGGCCGCCGGCCGAGAAGCCCGGTGTCATTGACGACGACCGGCGCCGTCGATACAGCAGTAAGCGCGTGCATGAAGAAGGTCCTGTGAGTGAAGGCAGACGTGAAGCGCCCGGCCAAACCGGGCGCCCCGTCTTCAGGCCGCTGCGCGGCTCGCCACGCCGTAGCGCGCGGCCGGCTGCACGTGCGAGAGGTTCGGCGTCAGCGTGCGGCGTGCCTGCTCGAACGCATCCCAGTCGGCCGCGTCGGGCAGCGCCGGGATCGTCACGAGTTCACCCTGGTCGAGCCCGGCGAGCGCGGCGTCGACCATGTCTTCGGCGGTCATGACCCAATGCTGCGGCAGGTTGCCGACGCCGCCGATGATGTGCCAGAAGTCCGTCGCGGTCGCGCCCGGCAGCACCGCCTGCACGCGCAGGCCCTTGGCTCCCAGTTCGTGATGCAGCGATTGCGTGAGGGCGAGCACGTAGGCCTTGCTGCCGCCGTAGACGCCGTTGAGCAGTTCCGGCGCCACGCTGACGATCGACGAGATGTTGATCACGGTCCCGCCGCCGCGCGCGACGAAGCCGGGCACCGCCGCGTACGTCAGCCGCGTCAGCGCGAGCACGTTGAGGCCGATCATCGCGTCCATCGCGTCGACGTCCGCATCGAGCAAGGGCGCCTGCGCGCCGACGCCGGCATTGTTGACGAGCATCGTGATGCTCGCGTCCTTGCGCAATTCCGCCTCGACGGCGGCGAGGTCGGTCTTGTCGTTGAGGTCAGCCACGATCACGCCGACCGACCGGCCGGTCTGTGCCGTCAGCCGGCTCGCCAGCTGCTGCAGGCGATCGCCGCTGCGTGCGACGAGGATGAGGTCGTAGCCGCGTCGCGCGAGGCGATCGGCGTAGACCGCGCCGATACCGGCCGATGCGCCGGTGATGAGTACTGTGCCTTTGTTCGTAGTGGAATTCATGAAGATTCTCCCGGCAGCGCCGGCGGGATGCCGGCGTCTCGGAGACGGTGTATAGTCGACCGGAATGACTTAAATGTCATGTATCCAACTTTTTAGGTCACCCCATGCTTCCCAGACAGCGCATCGGCTTCGTCGTGTTCCCGGATTTCCAGGTCATGAGCCTGGCGGCAGTATCCGTTTTCGAGTTCGCCAACCTGGAAGTCGACGAGGCGGTCTACGACATCCGGCTGCTCTCCGAGAACGGCGGCCCGGTGCGCAGTTCGATCGGCGTCGTGACGGAGACGGAACGCTTCGCCGATGCCGCCTTCGACACGATGGTCTTCAGCGGCGGCAGCAGCCTGCCGCAGCCGACGCCGGCGGTGATCGAGTTCGCCCGCCGCGCACGCGAGGCCTCGCGCCGGGTCGCGGCGATCTGCACCGGCGCCTTCATCTTCGCCGAGGCCGGCATCCTCGACGGCCGGCGCGCCACCACGCATTGGCTGTTCGCGCGCGAGATGCAGCAGCGCTACCCCGACGTGAAGGTCGAGCAGGACCGCATCTTCATCGTCGACGGCCCGGTGTGGACCTCAGCCGGCATGAGCGCCGGCGTGGACTTGGCGCTGGCCATGGTCGAGCGCGATCTCGGGGCCGAAGTCGCTCGCGACGTCGCGCGCAAGCTCGTGCTCTATCACCGCCGCGCAGGCGGCCAATCGCAGTTCTCGGTGCTGCTCGACCTGGAGCCGAAGTCCGACCGCATCCAGAACGCCCTCGCCTACGCGAAGCAGAACCTGCGCAGCGAGTTGTCGGTCGAGGACCTGGCCAAGGCCGCGCATCTCAGCCCTCGCCAGTTCAGCCGCGCGTTCCGCACCGAGACCGGCCAGTCGCCCGCCAAGGCCATCGAACGCCTGCGCGTGGAGGCGGCGCGCCTGATGATGGAGCAGACGCGGCATCCGATCGAAGTGGTCGCACGCGAAACCGGGTTTGCCGATCCCGAACGCATGCGCCGTGCGTTCCTGCGTGCGTTCGAACAGCCGCCGCAGGCGATCCGCCGCAGCGCACGCGCCGCGACGATGCAATGAGCGTTGCAGTGATACGCGCGACTCAGTAGCCGCGGTAGCGCGAACCGTAGCCGTAGTAGGCGCCCGGCAGACCGCGGTTCTGCTGCACGTTGATGTGCATGTCGAACGTCTTGCCGTCGCCGTACTGGCTGCTGATGTCGAGCTCGGCGGCATTCATGGTGCTGGTGCCGTAGCCCTTCGTGTAGCCGATGCCGGTCGTGAAGCTGCCGTGCACCGAGGTGGCTTTGTCGGTGTCGTTGCCGCTGGTGTCGCCGTAGTAGGCACCCGGCGAGTCGCTGCCGCCGGCCGCGTCCGATGTCATCAGATCCTCGGCCGGAACTTGCAGGTCCAACGCCTTCGCCGGCGCTGCGACGGGAGCCTGCGTAGGCGCCGGCGGCGGCGTCTGCGCGAACGCCAGGCTGGCGCACAAGGACAAACTCGCGGCAAAAACGGCTTTCATGATGCTTTCCTCGAACGGGCACTGCATGTACGTGCCAGTGTGCACCGAACTGGCGTCGTTTGGACGGCTTTCCAAGCCTGCGGTTCAGTCCGCAGTGTGGATTTACATCTTTTGAGGTGCCCGCCTGCCCTTTCGCTCAGGCTTTCTTGATCGCGTGGCCGCCGAACTCGTTGCGCAGGGCCGCCAGCAGCTTGTCGGCATAGGAATCGTCGTCGCGCGAACGCAGGCGTTCGAGCAGCGACGCGGTGATGACCGGGGCCGGCACGTTCAGATCGATTGCCTCGGCGACCGTCCAGCGCCCTTCGCCAGAATCGTCGACGTGCGGCGCGATGCCGCTCATCTGCGGATTCTTCGCCAGCGCATCGGCGGTGAGATCGAGCAGCCAGGAGCGCACGACGCTGCCGTTGCGCCAGATCTCGGCGACCTGGTGCAGGTCGAGGGCGAACTCGGTCTTGTGCTGCAGGATCGCGAAGCCTTCCGCGTAGGCCTGCATCAGGCCGTACTCGATGCCGTTGTGGATCATCTTGGTGTAGTGGCCGGAGCCGACCGGGCCGACGCGGCCCCAGCCGCTGTCCTTGGCCGGCGCCAGCGTCTGGAAGATCGGCGTCAGGCGTTCGACCGCTGCCTTGTCGCCGCCGATCATCAGGCTGTAGCCCTCGACCAGCCCCCAGATGCCGCCGCTGGTGCCGCTGTCGACGTAGTCGATCTTGCGCGCGGCCGCCTGCGCGGCACGCCGCTGCGTGTCCTTGTAGTTCGAATTGCCGCCGTCGACGATCGCATCGCCCGGCGCGAGCAGCGGCAGCAGCTTCTCGATCGTCTGGTCGGTGATCGCTCCGGCCGGCACCATCAGCCACAGTGTGCGAGGCGCCGGCAGCTGGGCGACGAGTTCCTCGAGCGAGCCGGCGGACGCGGCGCCCTTGGCTTCCAGACTTGCGCGCGCCTGCGCGTTCGGGTCGAAGCCGACCACGCGATGGCCGCCGCGCAGCAGGCGCTCGGCCATGTTGGCGCCCATGCGGCCGAGGCCGATCATGCCAAGTTCCATATCGATGCTCCGTTCGCGAAAGCGGGAATGTCGCGCTGGCGATCATGATAGCCGCGCAGCACTCGGCTTTTGTCCGATCCGCTGCGGCGTCCTTCGTCGCCGCGCCGTTCAAGACAGCGGCGAACGCGAAGCGCGCGCCGCAGTGGATCGGTCGAGCAAGCGCAGATTGAGCAGATGGCCACCCGCCAAGGCGAGGCCGGCGAGCACCGCGAACGAAGCATGCAGCAGCGCGTTCGCCGACAGCGGCGAGGCGATGGCGAGCGCGAACGAAACCGCCGCTGCAGCCAGCAACAGGCCGGGTCGCGCACTGCGGTGGCGCAGATAGCCGAAACCCAGACTGCCCGCGCCCACGAGCAGCGCGACCAGCACGAACAGCCATTCCCAGCGGCTCGCCTGCAGCAGCCCCATGGCCATGCGATGGCGCGGGTCGTGCCACGACAACAGCGCCAGCGTCATCGACGGGATCAGCGCGAGCGCCAATGGAATCAGCGCGCAATGCAGCGCGCACGCTGCCGAAATGAAAGTGCCGGCGCGATCGAGCGCGCGCCAGGCCGAACTCGAATCCCTTGCCAATACCGATCCGTCCCTGCCAGAATGAAACTGATACGTTATAACATACTAATTACTTGGAGTACGAAAGCATGCCCGCCCGTCCGATCCGCCTTGCCTGCCTCGTTGCGCTCGCGTTGCCGCTTGCGGCGTTCGCCGCGGAGCCTGCCCACCGCCATCACGGCCCGCACGTGCATGGCGAGGCGACCTTGAACGTCGGCATCGACGGCCAGCTGCTGCTTGTGTCGCTCGAAGCGCCGGGCATGAGCCTGCTCGGCTACGAGCATCCGCCGCGCGACGAGGCCGAGCGCGGCGCCTACCAGAAAACGATCGCCACCTTGAATGCACCGGCCGATTGGCTCGTGCTGCCGGCGGCGGCCGGCTGCACGCTCGACGACGCCAAGGTCGCGCCGCATGGCTTCGGCACCGGCGCGTCGAACGCGAAGCCGGACGACGACGACGACGACGAACCCGCCGGCCACGAGCACGCCGACTTCGACACCAGCTACCGCTACACCTGCCATGCGCCGCTCGCGTTGCACGCGTTCGAGGTGAAGCTGTTCGAGCGCTTTCCTTCGCTGCACAAGGTCAACGTCGACCTCGTGCTGCCGGACCGCCAGGGCAGCCAGTCGCTGACGCCCGGAACGACGACGGTGCTCTTGTCGAAATGAGCGCGCGGCTTGCACCGATGACCGACGCAGCCGCAGCGATACGGCTGGAACGCCTGCAGTTCTCGTGGCGCGGCGGCGCGCGCCTGCTCGACATCGACCGGTTCGTCGTCGCGCGCGGCGAACGCGTCTTCCTGCAGGGCGCCAGCGGCAGCGGCAAGAGCACGCTGCTCGGCCTGCTCGGCGGCGTGCTGCTGCCGCAAAGCGGATGCGTCGCGGTGCTCGGCAGCGATCTCTCTTCGCTCGGCGGCGCGCAGCGCGACCGCTTCCGCGCCGACCACATCGGCTTCGTGTTCCAGCAGTTCAACCTGCTGCCGTTCCTTTCGGTGCTCGAGAACGTGCTGCTGCCGCTGCGCTTCTCGGCACGGCGCCGGCATGCCGTCCTGCGCCGCGGCGAGGCGATCGCGGAAGCGGACCGTCTGCTGCGCGCGCTCGATCTCGATCCGGCGCGCCACGCGCACAAGCCAGTCGGCGCGCTCAGCGTCGGCCAGCAACAGCGCGTCGCCGCGGCGCGCGCGCTGATCGGCGACCCGGAACTGCTGATCGCCGACGAACCGACGTCCGCGCTCGATGCCGACGCACGCGGCGCGTTCCTGCACTTGCTGTTCGACGAATGCCGCCGCGCCGGCGCGACGGTCGTCTTCGTCAGCCACGATCGCGGCCTCGCGCCGATGTTCGACCGCTCGCTGCGGCTGGCCGACATCAACGCCACGTTGCGCATGGGAACGAACTGAAATGCGCGTGCTTCCATTGGCCCTGAAGAGTCTGCGCAATCGTCTGGGCACCGCGCTGCTGACCGCGCTGACGATCGCGCTCAGCGTCGCGCTCGTGCTCGGCGTGCAGCGCATCCGCAGCGAAGCGCGCGAAAGCTTCGCCAGCACCGTGTCCGGCACCGACCTGATCGTCGGCGCGCGCTCGAGCCCGGTCGGGCTGCTGCTGTATGCCGTGTTCCATCTCGGCGACGCGACCAACAACGTGTCGTGGCAGAGCTACCAGGACATCGCCGCGTCGCCCGATGTCGCCTGGGCGGTGCCGATCTCGCTCGGCGACTCGCATCGCGGCTTTCGCGTCATGGGCACGACGGAGGACTTCTTCGCGCACTATCGCTACGGCGCGCGGCATCCGCTGGAGTTCAGCGCCGGCAAGCCGTTCGACGACGTCTACGACGCCGTGCTCGGGGCCGAGGTCGCGCGCAAGCTCGGCTACGCGCTCGGCAGCGAGATCGTGCTGACGCACGGCACCGGCCGCATCGGCAGCGAACACAAGGACAAGCCGTTCCGCGTCGTCGGCATCCTCGCGCGCACCGGCACGCCGGTCGATGCCACCGTGGCCGTCGGCCTCGCCGGCATCGAGGCGATCCATGTCGATTGGCAATCGGGCGCGCAGATCCCCGGCCACACCGTCAGCGCCGACGATGCGCGCCGCATGGACCTCACGCCGAAGACGATCACCGCGTTCCTGCTCGGCCTCGAGAGCCGCATCGCGACCTTCGGCGTGCAGCGCGCGATCAACGACTACGACGCCGAACCGCTGACCGCGATCCTGCCCGGCGTCGCGTTGCAGCAGCTGTGGGGCCTGGTCGGTATCGCCGAGAACGCGCTGCTGCTGATCAGCGGGCTGGTCGTGCTGGTCGGCCTTGCCGGCATGGTCACTGCATTGACCACCACGCTCGGCGAACGCCGCCGCGAGATGGCGGTCCTGCGCGCGCTCGGCGCCCGTCCTCGCCTCGTGTTCGGCCTGCTCGTGCTCGAAGCGGGCCTGCTGACGGTTGCGGGCGCCGCCGGCGGCGTGCTGCTGATGTACGCGGCGCTCGCGTTCGCCCAAGGTTTCGTGATGGATGCGTTCGGCCTCGCCTTGCCGCTGTCGCCGCCATCGATGCTCGAAGCCGTGCTGCTCGCGGCCGTGCTGCTCGCCGGCCTGCTGGCCGGCACGATCCCGGCGCTGCTGGCGTATCGCCGCGCGTTGTCGGACGGACTCAGCCTGAGGATATGACGATGCTCGCCCACTGCGCCCGCGGGCTTCTATTTGCCGCTGCCGTTCTTTGCACCGCCTGCAGCCGCGAAGCGCCGCCCGCCGCGACTGTCGCTCCGGCGAAAGACATCGCCGCGACGACGGTGCCCTCGCCCAAGGCGACGGCGGACGGCGCGGTCGCCGCGCGCGCGTATGCGCAAAGCCGCGGACTCGCATCGACGACGACCGGCGCCGTCGCGGCGGAGAAACCGCTCGGCGACGACGGCTACGTCGAGCTCGATTGGCTGAAGATGATGCCGAAGGAGGATCTCGACGCGCTGAAGAACCCGGCGCCGGTGCAGCACGTCGGGCGCGTGCGCATGGCGCAGTTCGGCACCTTCAACACCGTCGCCGAGGTCACCGGCCACAAGATCAAGCTGCCCGGCTACGTCGTACCGATCGAAAGCGACGATCAAGGCCGCATGACCGAATTCTTCTTCGTGCCGTTCTTCGGCGCCTGCATCCACGTGCCGCCTCCGCCGCCGAACCAGCTCGTCTACGCCAAGCTCGCCCAGCCGATCAAGACGCCGCAAATCTGGGATCCGTATTGGCTGCGCGGCGAGCTGCGCGTGGAGACGGTGAAGAACCAGATCGCCGGTTCCGCCTACACGATGGTCGATGCCGAGCTGGTGCCGTATGACGGCTAGACGCCTGCAGCGTGCGATATCCGCATTGATCGGCGCCACGCTGTGTATCGCCGTCGCCGCGTGCGGCGAACGCGTGCAGGCGCCCGCGAAGGCCGCGCCGGATTTCGCCGAGATCGAATGGAAGGACCTGATCCCGCCGGACGAGATCGAGAACTACCGCCTCGCCGTCGCGTTCTCGATGCGCCACATCGATCACACCTCGGAGCAGCGCGCCGCGCAGTTCGGCTCGTTCAAGACGGTCGCCGCGATGGAAGGACGCCCGGTCTCGCTGGCCGGCTACGTCGTGCCGCTCGATACCGACGACCACGGCCGCATGACGGCATTCTTCTTCGTGCCGACGATGGGCGCCTGCATCCATGTACCGCCGCCACCGCCGGACCAGATGGTCTACGTGACGTTGTCGCAGCCGATCGACGCGCCGCAGCTCGGCGATTCGCGCTGGCTGCGCGGCACGCTGCACACGCAGACGCACGACGCCGATCTCGCGAGCGCGGCGTACGCCATGCAGGACGCGCAACTCGCCCCACGTCCGCTCGGCAGCGGCTCTTGAGCAGCGAAACGCACGCAGCGATCGGCTAGAGTGCCGGCGCTCATGCGCATCTCACTGCCTACTTCGTTCGGCAAGGGCCTCCATCGCCTGAGGCTCGACGACGGACGCGCGGCGATCGCGAAAATCCGCCGCGGCGCACCGCCCGATTTCTTCGCCGCCGAAGCGCGCGGGCTCGAAGCCTTGCGCGCGACACGCACCTTGCGCGTGCCGCAGGTCTTCGACGTCGGTGCCGATGCGATCGTGCTCGAAGACCTCGGCGCAGGACAGGCGGCCCCTGCGGATTGCGAACGCGCCGGCGCACGCCTCGCGCAGATGCATCGCACCGCCGGAACCGCGTTCGGCTTCGACACCGACGGCTGGTGCGGCGACAGCCCGCAGGACAACGGCCGCGACGACGACGGCCACGCGTTCTTCGCGCAGCGCCGCCTGCTCGCGCAGGCCGTGCGCGCGCACGCGAGCGGACGGCTCGAGGAGGCCGATCTGCGCCGCGTCGAACGAATCGCCACGCGCCTGTCCGACTGGCTGCCGCCGATGCCCCCCGTCCTCGTGCACGGCGATCTCTGGCTCGGCAACCTGCACGCCTGCGCCGACGGCGAGCTCGCGCTGATCGACGGCGGCGCGGTCCACTACGGCTGGGCCGAGACGGATCTTTCGATGCTGATCCTGTTCGGCGAACCGCCGCCGGCGTTCTTCGCCGCCTACGAGTCGGCCGCCGGCATCGGGCGCAAGTGGCGCGAGCGCGCGCCGTTGTACAACCTGTATCACCTGCTCAATCACTTGAACCTGTTCGGTGCGAGCTATCGCAGCGGCGTGCGTGCGGTGATCGATCGATATGCGTGATGCGCCGGCGGCTGCCGAGCGCGAGGGGGCGACATTCGCGGGCGGGACGCCCCCCTTCCGCCTGCCGGCACCTTCCCCCGCTGCGCAGGGGAAGGATTCGGCAGGAGGCGCCGATGCTGGAAAGCACCAACGCTATTCCTTCCCCGATGCGTAGGAGAAGGATTCGACAGGAAGCAGCCAGCCCTCAAAGATCGCGCGCGACGCGGAACCCCACGCGCGCGCTGCGCGTGTCACCCGCCGCGGCGATGCGGAATGCCGAGCGTACCTGGTCCGGGTCGCTGCCCCAGGAGCCGCCGCGCACGACGTGGCGTTCGCAGCCGGGGTTGACCCATGCGGTGCTGTCGCGCGGCGCACGCACGTAGTTGTCGTGCCAGCAGTCCTCGACCCATTCGGACACGTTGCCTTCCATGTCGAACAAGCCGAACGCGTCGGCCGGGAAACTCTTCGCCGGGGCAGGTCCCCAATAGCCGTCGCTGTAGCGCGGAAACGCGCTCGACCAGCTGCGCTTGGACGGCGAACGATCGCCCTCGCCGGTGAAATTGCCGACGACCTTGTCGGGGTCGCCGTCGCCCCAGGGATAGCGCGTGGTCGAGCCCGCGCGCAACGCATATTCGAACTCGGTCTCGCTCGGCAGTCGGTATTTCTTGCCCGTGCGCGCCGACAGCCACGCGAGGTACGCGTTCGCGTCGTTCCACGACACGTTGATCACCGGCAGGCCGTCGACGGCGCGTTCGCCGCGGTAGTCGTTCTGCCAGGTCATGCCGCTGCGGTTGCTGATGCGGCCCGTGTTCTCTTCGTAGACCGCGCTGCCGCCGAGCTTCTCGGCATCGGTCACGTACTTGGTCGCGCGCACGAATTCGCGGAACTGGCCGACCGTGACTTCGCTTTGCCCGAGCGCGAAACCGATCTCGACGCGCACGCGCCGCTGCGGCTCCTCGTTGTCGACATGGCCCTGCTCGTCGGCCGCCGAGCCCATCACGAATTCGCCGGTCGGAATCACGACCACCGCCGGCGCCGCGCCGGCGATGTCGAGGAAGCGGTCGTGCACGACCTGCCCCGGCTTGAAGCTCGCATAGAGGCGCGCGTTGCGCAGGCGCTGGTTGAAATCGTCGACGCCGGCGAGGTCCGGGCTGATCGCCTGCGCTTTCTTGGCGAGGTCCTCGCCGAGATCGGCATTGCCCGAATCGAGTGCCGAGCGCGCCTGCGCAAGCACCGTCTCGGCGCGCTGGCTGCGGATGCCGTCGATGCGCGAACGCGTTTCGAGCAAGGGTTGCGAGCCGGGCCGGATCGCCGAAGCGAGCGCGAGCATCGCATCGGCGTTGGCGAAGTTGTCCTGCGCCGCTTCGGCCAAGGCATGGTCGAGGTAGGTGCGCTCTATGCCGGCGAGGCCGTTGTCGGCCAGATGGTTGCCCGGATCGCGCTTCATCACCTCGCGATAGAGCGCCAGCGCGTTGCCGTCGGCCGGTTCGGTCACGTGGCCACTTTTCATCAGATCCGCCGCCTGCGCCAGCATGGGCAGGATCTCGTGCAGCGTCTTCAGTCGCGTGCGCGCGTCGGCGAGTTCGTCGTCGTCGTGCGGCAGGTCCGCATAGGCGGCCAGGTAGCGCTGCGCGCCGGCTTCGTCGCCGCGATCGATCGCAGCCAGCGTCCAGTCGCGCACGGCGCCACCGATGCGTTCGAGGCCGGAGTCGGCCTCCACGTTGTCTTCCGCTTGCGCGAGCACGCTGCGATACAGCGCAACCGCACCGTCCTTCGGATCGAGCAGGCTGCCCTGCTCCTCGGCACTGCGCGCGCGCTTGAGCAGGGCCGCGATCGCCTTCGTCGTCAGTACCGGCGGCCCCATGCGCACCGCGTCGGCGAACGAAGTGCCCGACTCCGTTTCCGGCTGCGCCGGCGGCACGGTCAGCGACGGCGCCGTCTGCGCGGGCGGCGCCTGGACCGCGGACCATGTCGTCGCCGGGACCGCCGGAGCGTGCTGCGCGGGCAAGGTCGTCGCGACCGGCTGCGTCATCTGCGGCTGGATGTGCAGGATTCCGGGAAAGAAACGATAGACCAAGGCGAACGCCAGCAGCGCGATGCCGGCGGCGCCGCCGAGGGTGTGCTGCTTGCGTGCGACTTCGGTACCGGGCATCGTGGCCGGATTATCGGTGCTGCGCGCGGCGGAGAGAAGCGACGCGCGCAAGGCCGCACATCGAGCGTTTAGGAAAAGGAACCTGGATTGGCCGATTGGATCGAGCGCAGCGACGACCTGCGCGACCTGCTGCAAGCGGCGCCGACGACGTTCGGACTCGACACCGAGTTCATGCGCGTCGACACGTTCCTGCCGCGCCTGGCCCTCGTGCAGATCGAGCTCGCAGGCCGCATCGCGCTGATCGACCCGACGGCCGGAGCCGATCCGGCCCCGCTGGCCGCCCTGCTCGCCGACCCGGCCCGCGTGTGCGTCATGCACAGCGCCGGCGAGGACTTGGAAGCGCTGGCGACCTGGCAGTGCGCGATCGCCCGGCTGTTCGACACGCAGATCGCCGCCGCATTCGCCGGTCTCGGCGCGGGCCTGGGCTACCAGAAGCTCGTCAGCGGACTGCTCGGCGTCGACCTGCCGAAAGCGGAAACGCGTTCGGACTGGTTGCGTCGGCCGCTCAGTCCGCAGCAGCTGGACTACGCGGCGCAGGACGTCGTCCACCTGCCGGCGCTGCACGAGCACTTGAGTGCGCGCCTGCAACAACGCGGCTACGGCGGCTGGTTCGAAGAGGATTGCGCGCGCCTGCTCGAACGCGCGCGCCTGCGCGAACCGGACAACCAGCCGCAGCAGGCGATGCGCGGCGCCGCCGACTGGCCGCGCGAGCGCCAGGCGCTCTTGCGCCGCGTGCTGCTCTGGCGCGACGCGACCGCACGCACGATCAATCGTCCGCGGCCCTGGCTGCTCGACGATGCCCATGCGCTGGACCTGAGCGCGCGTGCGCCGGCCGATGCCGACGAACTGGCCGAACGCACGCGCGGCCAGCGCGCGCTGCGCGGTGCCCAGCGTGCGGAACTGCTCGGTGTGCTGCAGGCGCCGCTGGCCGCGGAAGAGCTGGAGTTCGCGCCGATCCCGCATTCGCCGACGCCGCGCGAGAAGACGATCGTCACCGCCATGAAGGACGTCGTCGCCCGGCGTGCGCAGGAAATCGATCTCCCCGAAGGCTTGCTGTGCGCGCGCCGCCACCTGGAATCCCTGCTGGCCACGCGCCGCTGGCCGGCCGCGCTCGAAGGCTGGCGCCGCGGCCTGCTGCACGATCCGCTCGTCGCGCTGCTGCCGGATTGATTTTCCGCTGATGGTGAAGCGGGAAAGATTGAAACACGGAGCACACGGAGAACAAGGAGGAAGAAGGATCTCATTCGAGACTTCTTCTTCGTGTCTTCGTGTTCCAGTCTTTCGTTCTCTCGCGACGACCGGCAAACCGCCTCGGGCGGCGGTAGTTGACAAGCCCCCCGGTCGCACAGGCACACTCGGAGCCATGACCCTGCGCTCCGCCAGCACGACGACGATTACCACGACGACGACAATCGTGGTACGGGTGCCGGCGCGCGTTTGATCCAACCAGCCACGGCCCCGTCCTCGCAAGGGAATCGGGCCGAAGTCGCTGAAGCCCGCCTCCCGCGCAGCGGGGCCTCCTGATCCGGAGGCCGTTCCATGTCCGATGCCGCAGTCACCGAAGCCGCCCTCCCGCCGGCGCATGCCTTCGCCGCGCACAAGTTCGGTGGCTCGAGCCTCGCCGACGCCACGTGCTTCCGGCGCGTCGCCGCGATCCTGCGCGCGCAGCCGGGGCCGCGCCAGCTCGTCGTCGCCTCGGCGATGCGCGGCACCACCGATGCGCTGATCGCGCTCGCCGAAGCGGCCGTCATTGCCGCGCCGGACTGGAAGACGCACTGGCAGTCGCTGCGCGAGCGCCACTTCGTCGCCGCGCGCGAGTTGCTCGCGACGGATGCGGCAGCCACGCTCGATTGGCTCGATGCCAGCTTCGAGCGGCTGTCGAGCCTGCTCAACGCCCTGGCCGTGCTCGGCACGCCGAATCGCGAAGCGCTGGAATCGATCCAGGGGCTCGGCGAAGTCTGGTCCGCCCACCTGCTGGCACGCTTTCTGGCGCGCGAGGGCGTCGACTGCGCCTGCCTCGACGCGCGCGACGTGCTCGTGGTCAGCCACGGCGAACTCGGCGCGATCGTCGACTGGGAGGCGAGCACGCAGCGCCTGGCGCAGTGGCGCGCGCGGCACGCGCAGGCGTGGCTGATCGTGACCGGTTTCGTCGCGCGCACGCACGACGGCCGGCCGACCGTGCTCGGGCGCAACGGCAGCGACTACTCGGCGGCGATCTTCGCGACGCTGTGCGAGGCGAGCGAGCTGACCCTGTGGGGCGATACCGACGGCGTGCTGTCGGCCGATCCGCGCCTGGTGCCGGATGCGACGCCGCTGCCGTGCCTCAGCTACGACGAGGCCTGCGAACTCGCCTACTTCGGCGCCAAGGTGATCCATCCGCAGACGCTGACGCCGGTGATCGCGCGCGGCCTGCCGGTTCGCATCCGCAACACGTTCCGGCCCGAACACGCCGGCACCGCGATCGGTACGGCCGCGCGCAGTGCCGCCGACCTCCCTCCGGTCAAGGGCATCAGCGCGGTGCAGGGCCTGGCCGTGCTCACGCTCGAAGGCGCCGGCATGATCGGCGTGCCGGGCACGGCCGAGCGCACGTTCGGGGCGCTGCACCAGGCCGGCGTTTCGGTCGTGATGATCTCGCAAGGTTCGTCGGAACATTCGATCTGCTGCGTCGTGCGCAGCACCGACGCGGCGATCGCCGAAGCCGCGCTGCGGCGCGCGTTCGCCGCCGAGATCGCGCGCGGCGAAATCCATCGCGTCAGCGTCGCCGGCGACATCAGCGTGCTGGCCGTCGTCGGCGACGGCATGGCCGGCACGCCCGGCGTCGCCGCGCGCCTGTTCGGCGCACTCGCGCGCACCGGCGTCAACATCCGCGCGATCGCGCAGGGCGCTTCCGAACGCAACATCTCCGTCGCCGTCGCCAGCAGCGACACGCCGCGCGCGCTGCGTGCGGTGCATGCGGCGTTCTGGCTGTCGCCGCAGACGCTGTCGATCGGCCTGATCGGCCCCGGCAAGGTCGGCGCCGCGCTGCTGCGCCAGATCGAAGCCGCCGCACCGCGCCTGCTGCGCGAGATCCAGCTCGACCTGCGCCTGCGCGCGGTCGCGACCACGCGCGCGATGTGGCTCGGCGAAGCCGACGCGGCATCGCAGTGGAAGGACGCGGCGCAGACGACGTGCGATCTCGACGCGTTCGCTCGGCACGTGCAGGTCGAGCATCTGCCGCACGCGGTCATCATCGATTGCAGCGCGAGCGATGCGGTCGCGGCGCGCTACGCCGACTGGCTCGCCGCCGGCATCCACATCGTGACGCCGAACAAGCATGCCGGTGCCGGGCCGTCCGAACGCTGGCGCGCGATCCGCGCGGCGACGACCGGCGGCGCGCGCTTCCGCTACGAAGCCACCGTCGGAGCGGGCCTCCCGGTGATCTCGACGCTGCGCGACCTGCTCGACACCGGCGACGAGCTGATCGCGGCCGAAGGCATCTTCTCCGGCACCTTGGCGTGGCTGTTCAATCGCTACGACGGCAGCCAGCCGTTCTCCGAACTCGTGCGCGAAGCGCATGCGCTCGGCTACACCGAGCCCGATCCGCGCGACGATCTGTCCGGCACCGACGTCGCGCGCAAGCTGGTCATCCTCGCGCGCGAAGCCGGCGTCGGCCTCGACCTTGCCGACGTGGCCGTCGAAAGCCTGGTGCCGGAAAGCCTGCGCGGCCTCGATGCCGCGGCGTTCATGCAACGCCTGGCCGAACTCGACGCGCCGGTCGCCGCGCGCCACGCGCAAGCGCGGCGCAACGGCCACGTGCTGCGCTACGTCGCGCGGCTGGACAGCAGCGGCAAGGCCAGCGTCGGCCTGGCCGAGATCGCCGGCGATCACGCGTTCGCGCACCTGCGCCTGACCGACAACATCGTGCAGTTCACGACGCGGCGCTACCGCGACAACCCGCTCGTCGTGCAGGGACCCGGTGCCGGTCCCGAGGTGACGGCGGCCGGTGTGTTCGCCGATCTGCTGCGTGTCGCGGCGGCGTTGGGGGCGCGGCTGTGATTCAGCAGAGCGCTCTTCGGCACGGACGCCGGCAACTCGTTTCTTTCATCGCCGTCATTCCCGCAAAAGCGGGAATCCATGGGCTTCCGAAGCGAATACTGGACGACCGGCATTCGTCTTTGAAGAGCGATTCCCACTTTCGTGGGAATGACGTCGCGAAAATTTTGGATGCGCTGCCGAGCGATTCCCGCTTGACCAGCGTCGCTGTCGAGGAGCGCTTCGCGGGAATGACGCTGCAAGATTTCCGGATGCGCTGTCGACCATTGCGCACCAGAACCCCCGTGTTTTCCAAGGAGTCCGTCTCTTGACCGCCCAAGCCACCGCATTCGCCCCCGCCAGCATCGGCAACGTCGGCGTCGGTTTCGACATCCTCGGCCACACGATCGCCGGGCCCGGCGACCGCGTGACCGTGCGCCGCGTCGCCGAACCGGGGGTGCGCATCGTCGCGATCCGCGGCAACGCGGCGCCGCTGCCGCTCGAAGCCGATCGCAATACCGCGGGTGCCGCGCTCGTCGCGATGCGCAAGGTGCTCGCGCTGCAGTTCGGTTTCGAAGTCGAGATCGACAAGGGCATCCCATTCGGCTCCGGCATGGGCGGTTCGGCCGCATCGGCGGTCGCCGCGCTGGTCGCCGCCAACGCGACGCTCGATATGCCACTGCCGCGCACGCTGCTGTACCCGTTCGCGCTCGACGGCGAATACGCCGCCAGCGGCGGCCGCCACGGCGACAACGTCGGGCCGATGCTGCTCGGCGGCCTCGTACTCGCGACCGCCGACCGCCTCGTGAAGATCCCGACGCCGACACAGCTGCATTGCGCGCTGGTGCATCCGCATGCAGTGCTGGAAACGCGCGAGGCGCGCGCCGCGCTCGCCGGAACCTACAAGCTGTCCGAGTTCGTCGCGCAAAGCGCGAACCTCGCGCTGCTGCTGGCCGGCTGCCACGCCAACGATGTCGAACTGATCCGTGCCGGCCTGCGCGACCTGCTCGTCGAGCCGCGCCGCGCGCCGCTGATCAAGGGCTTCGCCGACGTCAAGCAAGCCGCGCTCGACGCCGGCGCGCTCGGCGCCAGCATTTCCGGCGCCGGTCCCAGCGTGTTCGCCTGGTGCGAAGACGAACCGGCCGCTCGCGCCGTCGCCGAGCGCATGCGCCAGGCGTTCGCCGGCGCCGGGCTCGACAGCGACGCCTGGGTGTCGCCGGTCGACGGGCCTGCCGCGGAACTCGTCGCATGAACTACGTCAGCACGCGCGGCCAGGCCCCCGCGCTCGGACTCGGCGCCGCGCTCGCCGCCGGCTTGGCTCCGGACGGCGGCTTGTACGTGCCGCAAGTGCTGCCGGCCTTGCGCATCGAAGATTTCGACGAGTGCGACGACCTTCCCGCCGTCGCCACTCGTCTGCTGCGACCGTTCTTCGACGGCGATCCGCTCAGCGACGCGCTCGAGGCGATCTGCCGCGACGCGCTCGACATACCGGCGCCGCTGGATGCGATCGCACCGAATACGGCATTGCTCGAACTCTTCCACGGGCCCACTGCGGCGTTCAAGGACTTCGGCGCGCGCTTTCTCGCAGCGTGCCTCGCGCGCCTGCGCACGCCCGATGCGCCGACGCTGAGCGTGCTCGTCGCGACCTCCGGCGACACCGGCGCGGCCGTTGCCGCGGCATTCCATCGCCGCCCCGGTTTCCGCGTCGTGATCCTGTATCCGGACGGCCGCGTCTCGCCGCGCCAGGCGCATCAGCTCGGCTGTTTCGGCGACAACGTGACGGCGCTGCGCGTGGCCGGTTCGTTCGACGATTGCCAGGCACTGGTCAAGCGCGCGCTCAACGACGCCGAGCTGAAGGCGACGACACCGCTGACCTCGGCCAACAGCATCAGCCTGGGCCGATTGCTGCCGCAGATGAGCTACTACGCCCACGCTGCACTCACCCATCGGCGCACGCGCGCCGCTCCGCTCAATGTCGTGATCCCGACCGGCAACCTCGGCAACGCACTCGGCTGCATCCTCGCGCGTGCGCTGGGCCTGCCGATCGGCGACATCGCGCTGGCGACGAACGCGAACCGCGTCCTGCCGGAGTTCTTCGCCGGCGCCGACTACGCGGCGCGCGCGAGCGTGGCGACGCTGGCCAACGCGATGGACGTCGGCAACCCGAGCAATTTCGAACGCCTGCGCTGGCTCTATCCGGACGCCGCCGTGCTGCGCGCTGCGTTCCGTGCCGAAAGCGTCGACGACGAAGCGATCCGCGCCACGCTGCGCGTTAGCCGCGAGCGCTACGGCACCCAGGTCTGCCCGCATACCGCGACCGCGCTGCGCGTGCTCGAACACCTGCGCGTCGGCGGCGATGCACGCGACTATGCCGTCGCCGCGACGGCGCACCCGGCCAAGTTCGACGAGGTCATCGAGCCGCTGATCGGCACCGCGGTCGACGTGCCTCCCGCGCTGGCCGCCCTGTTGCAGCGACCGAGCCACGCCGAACCGCTCGCCGCCGATTACGCGGCTCTGTGCCGGCATTTGGCGGCGGCGAGCGCCTGACCCCGACGCCGGGCTTGGCGGTTCGCCGCCCAGGCGCTATCATGCGCGCCCTCGCGAGGTTACGGCCCGCGAAGCGGTATCGTGGGGCGGTAGCTCAGCTGGGAGAGCGTCGCGTTCGCAATGCGAAGGTCGGGAGTTCGATCCTCCTCCGCTCCACCATCCAGCAAGACGCGCGGCGGTCCATCGTCGCCCGGAAACACGAGAAAACCCCGCTCCTGGCGGGGTTTTTCTTTGGTGGATGCCGCTGACCATGCGCGGACAGCCGTTACCCCCTGCGCCCGACCGGAAAGACTCCGGCCTCGAATGCTCCTGCCCTTCCTGAACAGGTTCACTTCCGCCCGCGACGGCCTTGACGTACGACGATCGCGGTAGTTTGATCGCATCCGGTCAACGACGCGGGGATCGGTCATGAAGCGATTCGTGTCTGGCAAGCCATGCGAGTCGTCGCGAATCGCACTTTTTTGCCTGGCGAGCATCCTGATCGCTTCGGCAGCCGCGGCAGGCGTGCCCGCGGTTCCCGCCGTCGGCTTGGGCAACGTGCAATTCATCCTGTTCGGCGAGATCGCATCCGGCTCGGACTACGACTTCATCGATGTCGTCGGCGCGAACCGGCAGGTCATCGGACCGCTCGATCGATTGTTTTCCGCCGGCGCATTCGCCAACGGCGACTACACGACGGAATATGCGATTGGATCCGACAACGGCGCCTTGTATACCTTGGATGTGACGACCGGCGCCGAAAGCCTGGTGGGTTCGACAGGCTCCAGCGGAGCGCGCATGAGCATGCGCTGGAATCCGCTCTCCGGCGCGATGACCGCCGTCCAGCCCGCAGCCGACTGCAGTTCGAGCATGCTCCTGGCCATCGACCTCGCGACGGGCCTGGCGACGCCGATCGGCGCCCTCGACGGCGTGTGCGCGCAGTCGATGGCGATCGACGCCTCCGCGAACGTCTACCTGCTCGATGCGGCAACGTCTTCGCTGGATCGCATCGACGGCACCACGGGCGACCTGGAGACGGTCGGCCCGCTCGGCTTCGCCTTCGGCCCCGGCGCCGCGATGGACATCGATGTGACGTCGGGCCTGCTGTTTCTCTACGACTTCGACGGCACGGACGCCGTGTATGCGGTGGATACGTCGACCGGATTCGCGCAGGTCATCGCCCCTCTCGGCAGTGATTTCCCGACGATGACGGCGTTCGCGTTCGGATTCACGTCTGGTGCGACGATCTTTATCGATGGGTTCGACGTTGCGGGCCAGTGAAGCGGCTGCGGCCTCGCGTCTTCGCTGCAGGTGAGAAGCCGCTTGCGCGTGCGAACCTCGCAACACAAGAACGCGTTCCCCGGTCTATGATCGATTGATATCCCACTCCACGCTGCGAGACGATCGATGCGCCGCCTTCTGCTCACCGCTTCGATCCTGGCCGCCACCGCGCCGGTTTCGGCCGACGACTGGCTGCAGTTCGGCTACGACGCGGCCCACAGCGGCAACAACACGGCCGAAAGCATGCTTGGGCCGGAAAACGTCGGCAGCCTCGTTCTTCACTATGCGGTTCCGGTCACCGACGGAACGCCGTTCGACGGCGCGCCCGTCTATGCGTCGGCGGTCGCGACGCCGTGGGGACCGCGCGATGTCATCTACGCCATGAGCACCGCAGGAACGCTCTATGCGATCGACGCAGCCGATGGCAGCGTGATCTGGTCGCAAGCGGTGCCGGGCAACCTGCCGACCGCGGCTTCGCCGGCCATCGACAAGGGGGCGGGCTTCGTCTACAGCTACGGCCCGGACGGCAATGCGCACAAATACAGGCTCGGCGATGGCGTCGAAACCACGACGGGCGGCTGGCCGCAGCGGGTCACGTTGTCGAGTTGGGACAAGGTCGCATCGAGCCTGACGATCGGCCACGGCAATGCCGGCGATTTCCTGTACGTCGTCACGGCCAGCCTGTGGGACGGAGGCGAATACCACGGCCACGTGACGACGATCGACCTCGACACCGGCAGCCAGAACGTCTTCAATGTGATGTGCAGCAACCTGCCGATCCATTTCGTCGACAACGGCATACCGGGAACGAATGATTGCTCCGACGCCCGCGGCGGCATCTGGGCGCGAGGCGGCGTGACCTTCGACGCCAGCATCAATCGCGTCTTCGTGGTGAGCGGAAACGGCGTCTTCGACGGCAACGCGGGCGGACACAACTGGGGCGACAGCATCATCGAACTGTCGCCGCGCGGCACCGGCTACAACGGCTTGCCGCTCGACAGCTACACGCCATCCAACTACCAGATCCTCGAGGACGAGGACATCGATCTGGGACCGAATTCGGTCGCCTTGATCCCCACGCCTTCCGGCTATGCCGTGCGGCATCTCGGCGCCCAGCTCGGAAAGGACTTCATCCTCCGCTTCGTCGACCTCGAAAACTTGAACGGCACCTACGCTCCCGGCGCGACCGGCGGAGAGCTGCTCACCGTGCCGAACATCGGCGGCGGGTATCCGGCGCAGGCGACGGTGTGGGTCGATCCGCAAGACGCCCGTTCGACCTGGCTCTACATCGACGGCGCAGCGTACCAAGTCACGTTCGATGCGCCATTGCCGGACCCACAGTATCGCTGGCACGGCGACGGCGGCAGCGGCCGCTGCGCCCCGGTGATCGCCAACCGCGTCTTGTACGAACTCTGCAGCGTGGGCCTTGCGGCCTACGATCCTCGAACGGGCGCCACGCTGTGGACTGCCGTCGCCGGGTACGGCAACAGCCACTGGCAGAGCCCGATAGTCGTCGACGGGAGCGTGTTCGTCATCGACTCCCTCGGAAGATTGTCGAAATTCGGGCTTCCGCTTCCGGATGACATTTTTTCCGACGGGTTTGATGAGGGCTAGCGGCCCGCATCCGCTTGATCCAGCGCATGGACGCCCCGTCCAGCAGCCATCCGTGGACACTCGAGGACGTCGATGGCACGGTCAAGCCAAGCGGATGATGCGGCCGCAAAGACGTGACGAGCGGCGCGAACTCCTCGTCCCGTCCATGAACCGGCATACACTACGGCGATGGCACGCCTCGTCCATCGCTTCGCCGAGTACTCGATCGACGCGGTCGCACGCGAGTTCCGGCGCGCGGGGCAGCTGGTCGAGTTGCCGCCGCATGTCTTCGACTGCCTCGCCTATCTGATCGAACGCCACGATCGCGCGGTCGGGCGCGACGAACTCGTCGCCGCGGTCTGGGGCCGCAGCGAGGTCAGCGACACGCTGCTCGGGCAGACGATCCTGCGCATCCGGCGCGAACTCGGCGACGACGGCAAGGACCCGCATGTACTGCGCACGATTCCGCGATTCGGCTATCGCTGGGTTGCGCCGGTGGAAACGTCGGTGCCTGCGGCGACGCTGGAGCCTGTGGCCGGCGAGTCCGTGCAGAGCCACTCCACCGGCGCGCAAGCGAGCGCGAACGATATCGGTGCCGCCCCTGTCGATCGTGGCACGCCGCTCGTGCGCCGCGCATCGTCGCAGCGGTCGCGTGCATGGATCATTTCCGCGGCGGCAGCAGCCATCGCGCTGTCGCTTGCCGGCGCCTGGCTCCTTGCACGGCACGCAGGACATCGCGATGCCGGCAACGATGCAGCCGTCATCGCACAAACGCAGGAAAGCGCTGGCGTCATGCCCGCCGCGGTCGAACCCGGCGCCGAGTCGAGCTGGATGCGCCTCGGCGTGATGGACATGGTCGCGACGCGCCTGCGCAGTTCCGGCGTGCCGACGACACCGAGCGAAAGCATCATTGCGCTGCTCGATGCGCCGGCTGCCACGCACGGGGGATCGGTGCGCGATATTGCCGGCTTTCGGTTGACGGTGTCGCCGCGCGCGAGCCGGCGCGGCGATGCGTGGCAAGTGGCGCTCGACGCCGACGACGGCGCACGCCACTACGCCGTCGAAGCGCGTTCGCGCGACATCACCGAGGCGGCGCGCTCGGCGACCGATCGCCTGCTCGTTGCGATGGGGCGGCAGCCACCCAAGGTGAACGGCGATGCGAGCGGCGATACGGAAATGTTGAAGCGCATCGATGCGGCGATCCTGACGGACGATCCCGCCACCGCGCTCGCCGTGATCGCGCAGGCGTCGACCGCGCAGCAGGGTTCGGCGGAGCTGCAGTTGCGCTTGGCGAAGATCGATTTTCGCGGCGGCCGTCTCGACGCCGCGCGCGCGCGCCTCGAACCGTTGCTCGCCGGAGCGACTGCGCAAACGGCGCCGGTCCTGCGCGGCAGCATTCTCAATGGCCTCGGCGCGATCGCGATCCGCAGCGACCATCCGCAGCAGGCCGAGCAGGTTTTCGGCGACGCGATCGCCCTGCTCGTCGGCCAGCATGATCCGGCGCAACTCGGCCAGGCGTATCTCGGCCGTGCCGGTGCGGCCGCCGAGCTGCGTCATTTCGAAAGCGCGTCGAGCAACTACGCGCTCGCACGCATCGCGTTCCGCCAGGCGAACGATGCGCTGGCGCTGCTGCGCGTCGACGCGAACCAGGGCTTCGTCGACCTCGACCAGGGGCGTCCAGCGCAGGCGCTGCCGCAGCTGATCGCTGCCGGCGACGGCTTCGTCCGCTGGGGCGCCCTGAACGAGGCGGTGTTCGCCTACATCGGGCAGATCGCCTGCCGCTTGGCCGAACTCGATCCGGCAGCCGCGCTGCAGGCGGCCGACGCGGCGACGGCAATCGCGCAGCGCATCGACAATCCGTCGACGCGCGACTCGCTGGCGATCGCGCGCGCGAAGGCGCTCGCCGCCGTCGGACGCTTGCGCGAAGCGCGCGACCTGCTCGATCGCGTGCGCTCCGCCGATCCGTCGCCGGACGATGCGACAACCGCAGCGGCCGCTTCGCCGCTCGCGCAGATCGAACTCGACGACGATCACGCGTCGCTCGCGTTGGATCTGGCCGCACACGCCGTCGCGACGCTGCGCGAGTCGGCTTACGCAAACCTTCGCGCGGAGGCCTGGTCGACGCAGATCCGCGCACTCGTGCGCCTGCAGAACAAGAACGAAGCCAACGCCCAGACCGTGGCGTTCGCCGACTGGGCCGCCTCCATCGATCACCGCCGCGCCGACGTGCTCGCGCGCCTTGCCAAGGCGGATACGAGCTGGCGTTTCGGTAGCAGCGACCAGTGGCGCACCGAGTTCGACGGCGCAGGAGCGCTCGCGCGCGAAAGCGGCGTACCGGCCGACATCGCTCGCGTCGCCGCCGCCTACGCGAGCGCGCTGATCAGCGCAGGCGACGTCGATGCGGCGGCGGTCGAGGTCGGCCGCGTATCGCGCTGGGCCGAACGCGACTTCGGCTGTGCCGTGCTGGAGACACGCCTGTACGCAGCCCTCGGACGCGACGAGGCACGTCAGACGGCGCTCGCGCGTGCGCGAAGCCTGGCCGGGGAGCGGCCGATCCCGCCGGAGGCCACCGCTGCCGGCATCTCCGCGCACTCCGTGTCGACCCGCTGAGCCCGCGCAACTCGCTGAGCGGCCTACAGAAAAACGCAAGTCGAATCGAGCGCGAATAGCGCTTGAATGGCGCTTTTCGCGCATGGCTCGGCATGCTCCTGCGGTTGCCGCGCCGACAGCGCGGGTGCCGGTGCGCACGATTGGTGCGCGCCGTCCGATTCGATCGATGGAGGATTCAGATGCGCACTACCCTGTTTGCCGCGCTGGCAACGGCGTTCGCCACCGCCGCGGCATCCGCCGGCACGTTGACGACGCTCGACGACGCGCAGAACGGCTACCTTTCCGCACTATCGCGCAATGGCCGCATCGCCACCGGGTCGTTCGTCAGCGACACGTACGCCGGCGCGTTCCGCTGGCGCAAGGACGTCGGCAGCGAAATTCTGACGTTCGGATCCGGCATGGGCATGACGTCGTGGGCGCAGCCGATCGCGGGCTCCGCCAGCGATCCCGACGGCAACGTGGTCGCCGCGCTCGCCTACTCCGACTCGCAAACCGCAGGGCCGGTCATCATCGGACTGTTTCCGGGCGCGGCGCCGCAGGACGCGTTCTACAGTCAGGCCTACGGAATTTCCGATGGCGGCATCGTGGTCGGACTGGCGCAAGATCCCTCCGGCAACGCCGTGGCCTTTCGCTGGACCGCCACCGACGGCATGACGCGGCTCGCCGTCGATCGGCCGGACACGTTTTCGCGCGCGAACGGCATCAGCGCCGACGGCAGCGTCATCTACGGCTGGAACGATCAGGAAACCGGCTACCGCGAAGGCGTGCTCTGGATCAAAGGCATGCCGATCGCGCTGCACAACCCCGGCATGTACGGCGACGCCTTCGGCTCGCCGCCGGGCGAAGCGTTCGCCAGCACGCGCGACGGCCGCGTCGTCGTCGGCCAGGGCTACTACAACGACCAGATGCAGAGCGAAGCCTGGCGTTGGACGGCGACGGACGGCGCGCAGCCGATCGGCATCATCACACCGCCGCCGGTCGCTCCGGAAATCGCCGCGGCCTATGCGCGTCTGCATCCGCGTATCGGCCGCGGCGGCGAGGACGGCTATCGCCCGAACGGGTTCTTCTATGCACCGCAGGCCAATCCCGTCGGCATCAGCGACGACGGCAACGTCATCGTCGGCAACACCGGCGACGGCGCCACGCAGCAGGCGTTCATCTGGACGCCGGACATCGGCATGGTGCTGCTGGCCGACTACGCACCCGCGCACGGCATCGCGATTCCCGACGGCATGTTCCTGATCTCGGCCGGCGCCGTCAGCGGCGACGGCCAGGTGATCGGCGGCATCGCGATCGATCCGACGCAGACCTACGTCGTTTCATGGGTGATGGACTTCCACGAAACAGAGCCGCACGACACGCTCGTCACCGCACAAGGGACGATCACCGCCAACGATCTCGCAGAGGGGCCGTTCGCCGGCTATCCGGAAGGCGCCGCCGTCTCGATGACGTTCCGCATCGCTCCCGGCGGTACGGTGGTTTCGCCGGGACACGAGAAGGCCTACGCGGTCGATGCCGGCTCGTTCGCGCTCGTCGCGAGCTACCAGGACCCGAACGATTTCTCGCATCACACGGCAACCGAAACGTTGCCGGCCAGTGCCGATGCGATCGTGCATCTGATCAACGACAACCCGCGCGCCGACGGCATCGACCTGCCCGAAACCGCAACGGCCACTGCGGGGCAGACGCTGCAGCTCACGCTGTCGAACCCGGACGGCACTCTGTTCGACTCGCCCGACTCCGACCGCATCGATCGCACGTTCGCGCCGACGTCGTTCGATACGAAGCAGTGGAGTTTGCGTGACGGCGCTTTGACGATGACCATTGCGTTGCAGTGGATCACCGTCACGGATGCGCCCGGCGAGGCAATCTTCAGCGACGGATTCGATGGCGGCTGAGTGAGGCTTGCGGGCGTCGCGCCCGCGAACGAAACCATGGCGGCGATCGTTCGCGCCGCCGCGGGTTCGATTTGGCGCTTCGGGCGAACGACACATCGACCGCACGAGAAAAGCCGGCATCGTGCCGGCTTTTTTGTGGGCGCCTTCGATCGTCGAACGAGCGCAAGGATCAGCGCGCTCGTCAGCGAATCCTTCCCCTGCGCAGCGGGGGAAGGTGCCGGCAGGCGGAGGGGGGCGCCCCTCGGTCGCGGCACCTGTGATACAGAGAGATGCCGACCCGACGGAACGTAGACGCCCCTTGCGCGATCTTTGCAGGGCAGCCCCTTTTGTTCGCGCGCCCTACCCTCAAGTGATGCAAAATCCACTTGTCCGCAGAGAGTTCCCGCCATGACCGTCCGCAAACCGATATACGCCCTCGCCTTCGCACTCTTCGCCGCAGCGAGCCTGTCCAGCTGCGCGAGCCTCGATACCTGCAAGGGCGCCGCGTGCAGTGTGGACGCCGGCATCACCGCGTCGGTGAAGAGCGAGCTGGCCGATCACGTGGAGCTGCGCGACATTGGCGTGCAGACGATCGAAGGCGTCGTCTACCTGCGCGGGCTGGTCGACACGAATGTGGAGCGCGAGGAAGCGGAAACGGCCGCACGCCGGGTGACCGGGGTCACCAGCGTGGTCAATACGATCACGGTGCGCAACGCCGGCCAGGGCTGAAGCCGGCCGGCACGGGAGGAGAAGCGCGAAGCCTCAGAGCTTCGCGGTGCCGAGCTGCTGCACGATGTGCTGCACCGCCGGTTCCATCAGGTCGGTCAGCGGCTTCGGATAGATGCCGAGTGCGAGCACGCCGGCGGCGAACGCGCCGAGCACGATCCACTCGCGCGCATCGAGGTCCTTCATCTGCGCGACCTTGTCGTTGCCGACCTCGCCGAACACCACGCGCTTGACCAGCCACAGCGTGTAGGCGGCGCCGATGATCAGCGTGAACGCGGCGAGCAGCGCGATCCACGGGCTGTCCTGGAACGCAGCCAGGATGACCATGAACTCGCCGACGAAGCCGCTGGTGCCCGGCAGGCCGCAGTTGGCCATCGCGAACAGCACCATGAAGGCGGCGAACCACGGCATCACGTTGGCGACGCCGCCGTAGTCCCTGATCATGCGCGTGTGCAGGCGGTCGTAGACGACGCCGATGCACGAGAACATCGCGCCGGAGACGAAGCCGTGCGAGATCATCTGCACCATCGAGCCCTGGATCGCCAGGCGCGCGCCGAGCGGGTTGTGGTACGTGCGCACGAGCGCGAGCGCGATGAAGATGCCGAGCGTGACGAAGCCCATGTGCGCAATCGACGAGTACGCGATCAGCTTCTTCATGTCTTCCTGCACCAGGGCCACGTAGCCGATGTAGAGGATCGCGATCAGCGACATCGCGATGACGACCCAGGCGTATTCCTGCGACGCATCGGGCGTGATCGGCAGCGAGAAGCGGATGAAGCCGTAGCCGCCGACCTTCAGCATGATCGCGGCCAGGATCACCGAGCCGCCGGTCGGCGCCTCGACGTGCGCATCCGGCAGCCAGGTGTGTACCGGCCACATCGGCACCTTGATCGCGAACGCGATCAGGAACGCGAAGAAGAGCCAGGCTTGTTCCTTCGTCGTCAGGCCCGCCTGCGCGAACGCCTCGAGCGAGAACGCGCCGGTCTTCATGTGCAGGTAGATCAGGCCGACCAGCATGAAGATCGAGCCGAGGAACGTGTAGATGAAGAACTTCAGCGTCGCGTACACGCGTCGCGGGCCGCCCCAGATGCCGATGATGATGAACATCGGAATCAGCATGCCTTCGAAGAACACGTAGAACAGCAGCGCGTCGGTCGCCGCGAACACGCCGATCAGAAGGCCTTCGAGCGCGAGCATCGCCGCCATGTACTGCGACACGCGCTTCTCGATCGGACCCCACGAACCGATGATCACGAGCACGCTGGTGAACGCGGTCAGCACGATCAGCGCGATCGAGATGCCGTCGACGCCGAGCGCGTAGTTCGAATTCAGCGCCGGGATCCAGGCGAGATGCTCGACGAACTGCATGCCGGGCACGGTGGGCTGGTAGCCCGTCCAAAGCGGGATCGAGATGGCGAAGGTGAGCAGCGCGACCACGACGGACAGCCAGCGCGCGACGTTCGGCTGGCGGCCGAGCGCGAGCACGGCGACCGCGCCGAGGATCGGCAGCCAGATCAGGAGACTGAGCAGGTATGACGGGGGCATGGGCTGTCTATGTCCCTGATTCGTTCGTGTAAGGCGTGGCCGTCGCAGCGGCGTTCGATGTCGTCGTCATGGCGAGAACCGCGATTGCGTTTTCTCGTTGCAAAGCGAAGACGCTGGGTCCCGGCGTTCGCCGGGATGACGAGTCGTGGGTCCTGCGCGTTCGTTGGAACGCCGTGCGCACGGCAGCGCGATCAACCGAGGCCATGCGACACCGCCCACCACACGCCGCCGAGCAGCGCGATCAAGCCGAGGATCATGGCGAACGCGTAGTGATACAGGTAGCCGGACTGCAGCAGGCGCACCGTCGCCGAGACGCGTTGGACCACCGCCGCCGAACCGTTGACGACGAGGCCGTCGATGACGCCGACGTCGCCGCCCTTCCACAGTGCGCGGCCGAGCGCGAGACCGCCGCGCGCGAACACGGCCTGATACAGCTCGTCGATCCAGTACTTGTTCGCGAGCACGTTGTAGACCGGGCGCAATGCGTTCTTCGCCTTGTCGGCGATGCCGGGGTTGAGCAGCCAGATGTACGTCGCGACCGCGAAGCCGGCAAAGGCGATCCAGAACGGCCATTGCAGGAAGCCGTGCAGCACCATCGCCAGCGGTCCGTGGAACTCCTCGGCCAGCTCGTGCAGCACGTCGTTCGACTTGGCCACGCGGACGCCCGCCTGGAACCAGCCTTCGTACAGCATCGGGCCGATCGTGAACCAGCCGACCAGCACGGAAGGAATCGCGAGCAGCACCAGCGGCAGCGTGATGACCCACGGCGACTCGTGCGGCGCGTGTGCGAGATGACCCGGTTCGTGGTGATGGTCGTCGTGATCGTGATGGCCGTGGCCATGGTGATCGTCGACGACGAAGCGTTCCTTGCCGTGGAACGTCATGTAGAGCAGGCGGAAGCTGTACAGCGATGTCACGAACACGCCGGCGAGCACGCAGAAGTACGCATAGCCCGAGCCGAAGCGGTGCGATGCGCCGACCGCCTCGATGATCGCGTCCTTCGAGAAGAAGCCGGCGAAACCGGGCGTGCCGGCCAGCGCGAGCGAGCCGATCCACATCGTGATCCAGGTGATCGGCATGTATTTCTTCAGGCCGCCCATGTAGCGCATGTCCTGCTCGTGGTGCATCGCCACGATGACCGAGCCGGCGCCGAGGAACAGGAGCGCCTTGAAGAACGCGTGCGTCATCAGGTGGTAGACGCCGCCGGCATAGGCCGACACGCCGAGTGCGACGGTCATGTAGCCGAGCTGCGACAGCGTCGAATAGGCGACGACGCGCTTGATGTCGTTCTGCACGATGCCGATCAGACCGGTGAACAGCGCTGTAGTCGCGCCGATGATCAGCACGAACGAGAGTGCCGTGTCGGACAGTTCGAACAGCGGCGACATGCGCGCGACCATGAAGATGCCCGCGGTGACCATCGTCGCGGCGTGGATCAGCGCCGAGATCGGCGTCGGGCCTTCCATCGAGTCGGGCAGCCACACGTGCAGCGGAACCTGCGCGGACTTGCCCATCGCGCCTACGAACAGGCAGATGCAGACGATCGTCGCAACGTGCCACGGATGGCCGGCGATCAGCTCGACGGTCTTCTCGCCCAGACCCATCGCCGGTGCGGCCGCCTGGAACACCTGCGCGTAGTCGAGCGAGCCGAACCAGAACAGGACGCCGGCGATGCCGAGCAGGAAGCCGAAGTCGCCGACGCGATTGACCAGGAACGCCTTCAGGTTCGCGAAGATCGCGCTCGGCCGCTTGAACCAGAAGCCGATCAGCAGATACGAGACGAGACCGACCGCTTCCCAGCCGAAGAACAGCTGCAGGAAGTTGTTGCTCATCACCAGCATCAGCATCGAGAACGTGAACAGCGCGATGTAGCTGAAGAAGCGCTGGAAGCCGTCGTCCTCGGCCATGTAGCCGATCGTGTAGATGTGCACCATCAGCGAGACGAAAGTGACGACGACCATCATCATCGCGGTCAGGCGATCGATCATGAAGCCGACATGCGCGCCGAAGCGGCCGATTTCGAACCAGGTGTAGAGGTTCTGGTTGAACACCGGCGCGCCGCTCCAGGCGAGCTGGTAGAGCACGTAGAACGATAGCGCGCAGGCCAGCGCGACGCCGGCGATCGTGACGCCGGCAGCACCGACGCGGCCGACCTGGCGGCGGAACAAGCCTGCGACGAGCGCGCCGAACAAAGGCGCGAGGACGATCGTCAGCAGCAGGGTCTCGGAAAGCGGCATCGTCATCAACCCTTCAGACTGTCGATTTCGGTCACGTTGATCGTCGCGCGGTTGCGGAACAGCACGACCAGGATCGCCAGGCCGATCGCCGACTCAGCCGCCGCGACGGTGAGGATGAAGAACACGAACACCTGTCCCGACGGATCGCCCAGATAGCGCGAGAACGCGACGAAGTTGGTATTGACCGCGAGCAGCATCAGCTCGATCGCCATCAGCAGCGTGATGACGTTCTTGCGGTTGATGAAGATGCCGGCGACCGCGATGCAGAACAGGATCGCGCCGAGTGTCAGGTAGTGCGACAAGGGGATCATGGCGCGGGCGACTCCTTGGTCTCGGCGGCGGGCTTGACGGCATCCATCTTGACGATGCGCACGCGGTCACGCGGATTCACGCGCACCTGGCGGCCGGCGTCCTGCGTCTTCACGCCGACGCGGTGGCGCAGCGTCAGCGGGATCGCGGCGACGATCGCGACCGTCAAGATCAGCGCGGCGACCTCGAACGGCAGCAGGAAGCGGCTGAACAACGCGCTCGCCAGCCACACGGTATTGGACATGCCCGCCGCGGCGGCAGGCTCCGCCGGAGCGGTGATCTGCATCGAGCGCACGCCGATCAGCGCGAGCATTTCCACCAGCATCACGACCGCGACAACGAGGCCGATCGGCAACGCGCGCACGAAGCCCTCGCGCAGCGGATCGAGGTCGAGATCGAGCATCATGACGACGAACAGGAACAGCACCATCACGGCGCCGACGTAGACCAGCACCAGCGCGATCGCGAGGAACTCGGCATCGGCGAGCAGCCAGAGGCACGCCGTCGAGAAGAAGGTCAGCACCAGGCACAGCGCCGCGTGCACCGGGCTGCGCACCGAAATGACCGCGAGCGCGGCAGCCGTCGTGATCGCGGCGAATGCGTAGAAGCAGATCAGTTGGAAGCTCATTCGCTCACCGCCGGACGTTGGGTGCCGGTGCCATGCCTTGCGCCGACGTCATTCCCGCGCAAGCGGGAATCCATTGAAGATGCCGTTCCGAGCATGCCCGCGCGCACCCATCTGCGCAGGAGCGACGGCCTCGATTGGAAAATGCCCTTGCTCATCGGTAGGCCGCATCCTGCGCGCGCGCCGCCGCGATGTCCTTCTCGAAACGGTCGCCGATCGCGAGCAGCTGCGGCTTGGTCACGATGTTCTCGCCGCGCTTTTCGAAGTGGTACTCGTGGATCGACGTCTCGACGATCGAATCGACCGGGCAGCTCTCTTCGCAGAAGCCGCAATAGATGCACTTGAACAGGTCGATGTCGTAGCGCGTCGTGCGGCGCGTGCCGTCTTCGCGCGGCGCCGAGTCGATCGTGATCGCCAGCGCCGGACAGACCGCCTCGCACAGCTTGCACGCGATGCAGCGCTCCTCGCCGTTCGGATAGCGGCGCAGCGCGTGCAGCCCGCGGAACCGGTTCGACTTGGGAATGTGCTCCATCGGATAGCGCACGGTGTATTTCGGCTTCCACAGGTACTTGAACGTCAGCTTGAGGCCGGACAGCAGCTCCAGCAGCAGCAGACTCTTGAGATAGCTCGTAGCTCGATTCATGCGAAAGGCCTCAGGCACCCGCCCCGGCCCAGCCGAGGTACTTCAAGCAGCCCGCCACGAACACCCACACGATCGTGATCGGGATGAACACCTTCCAGCCGAGCCGCATGATCTGGTCGTAGCGGTAGCGCGGGAAGCTCGCGCGGAACCAGACGTAGGCCGTCGCGAAGAAGAACGCCTTGGCGACGAGCCACCACCAGCCCGGCTCGCCGAGAAAGCCCCAGCTCGACGGGAACGGCGACAGCCAGCCGCCGAGGAACAGGATCGGGGCGAGGAACGACACCAGGATCATGTTCGCGTATTCGGTCAGGAAGAACACCGCGAACGGCGCGCCCGAATACTCGACGTGGAAGCCTGCGACGATTTCCGATTCGCCCTCGGCGACGTCGAACGGTGCACGGTTGGTTTCCGCTACGCCGGAGACGAAGTAGATGACGAACATCGGCAGCAGCGGCCACATGAACCAGTTGCCGATGCCGAAGCGGCCACCCTGCGCGTTGACGATGTCGGAAAGATTGAGGCTGCCGGCAAGGATCAGCACGCTGACCAGCGAAAAGCCCATCGCGATTTCATAGGAGACCACTTGCGCCGCCGAGCGCATCGCGCCGAGCATCGCGTAGCGCGAATTCGACGCCCAGCCGGCGAGGATGATGCCGTATACGCCCATCGAGGTCATCGCGAGCAGGAACAGCAGACCCGCGTTCGCATCCGACCACGCCTTGTGATCGCCGAACGGCACCACGGCCCACGCCGCGAACGACGGGATCAGTGCCCACAGAGGCGCCAGCAGGAACAGTTTCTTGTTCGAGTTGGTCGGGTAGATGACTTCCTTCAGGAGCAGCTTGAAGACGTCGGCGAAGGTCTGGAACAGGCCGAGCGGACCGACCTTGTTCGGTCCCATGCGCACGTGCATCCAGCCGATGACCTTGCGCTCCCAGTACACGTACATCGCCACGCACAGGATCAGCGGCAGCAGCGGGAACAGGAACAGGCCGATGCCCATCGACAACGTCGGGAACGTCGTGATGAACCAGTGGAAGGCGTCGATGATCGCAGTCATGTCGTCGTTACGCCTTTGCGATGTCCAGAGTGGCGCCGTACGGCGGCAAGGAGGCCGTTGCGGCGTGGCCGCTTTCGATCCAGGCACCGCCGCGCGGCACGCGCGTCGAAAGCTCGACCGGCAGCACGACGCCGGACACGCGCGCCGAAGCGCCCTGTCCGAGACCGAGCGCGAGCGCATCTTCCGGATGCAGCGCGACGCCGGCGTGACGCGAGAGCGGATGCGCCTGCAGCGCCGGCGAGCGTCGCAGCACGGCGTCGCCGCCGTAGATCGCCGTCGTCGCGATACGCGTCAACCGCCCAGCCGAAGCCTGCTGTGCAGGAGCGGCTTCAGCCGCGACTCGATCCGTCAGCTCCGGCAGGATCGGGCTGATTTCCGCATCGGCTTCGAAGCGCACCGCGCCGATCTGCGCACGCACTTCGCCGATCTCGGTGAATCCGAACCCGTCGATCGACAGCGCCGAACCGATCGCGCGCAGCACTCTCCATCCCGGACGCGCGTCGCCCGGCGGCTTCGCGGCCGCCGTGACGGTCTGCGCGACGCCGTCGACGTTGACCAGGGTCGCATCGATTTCCGGCAGGAGGCCGATCGGCAGGATCACCGTGGCGACGCGCTTCAACGCTTCGCTGGCGAACGCGGTGAACGCGACGACGTGTCCGGCCTGGCCGAGCGCCGTCAGCGCCGCGGCGCCGTCGGCGAAATCGGCCGGCGGCTCGCAGCCGTACAGCACGTAGGCCTTGCGCGGCTTGGCCAGCATCGCGCGCGCATCGAGCGCGGCGTCGGCCGACACCGCACCGACGCGGGCGAGCCCGAGCGCATTCGCACCGAGCGGAATTTCGTTGCACGCACTCTGCGTGGCGCGCGCGAGGTAGTGCGCCGCCTTGCGCAACTGCGAGGACTGCGGATGCATCTGCGCGGATTCGCCGACGATGACGACCGCCGCGCTCGCGTCGGTCAGCGCCTTGGCCAGATCGCGTGCGAACGCGTCCGAGGCCGTCGCGCCGTCGACCGTGTTGGCCGCGCGCGCAGCGCCGATCAGCGCATCGACGAACTGATCCGGCGCAACGATGCGCTTGCCGGCCAGCGCGAACTCGAAATCGAAATCGAAGTCGACCGGATTGATCGCGAAGATCTTCGCGCCGCGCTTGGCCGCCTTGCGGATGCGCGCGCCGAGCAGCGGCATTTCGTGCCGCGGATTGCAGCCGACCAGCACGATCGTGCCGGCCCTCTCGATGTCGGCGACCGGCATCTGCCACGACAGCACGTTGGCGCCGTCGCTGAAGTCGAGCTGGCGCAGACGGTGATCGACATGTTCGCTGCCGAGCGCGCGCACGAGCTTGGCCACCAGATGGCCCTCCTCGTTCGACGTGGCCGGCGACAGCAGCGCGCCGATCTCGCCGCGCGGCGCGGCGCGCAGCGCTTCGCTGGCGACGCGGATCGCTTCGTTCCAGTCGATGTCGACCCAGGCGCCGTTGCGCTTGACCTGCGGCTTGGTCGCACGGTCTGCGGCATGCAGCGCGTCGCAGCTGTAGCGGTCGCGATCGGACAGCCAGCATTCGTTGATCGCTTCGTTGTCGCGCGGCACCGCGCGCAGCGCTTCGCCGCGACGCGTGTGCAGCCACAGGTTCGAACCGAGCGCGTCGTGGTAGCCGACCGACTCGCGTGCGATCAGCTCCCACGCGCGGGCGCGGAAACGGAACGGCTTGTTCGTCAGCGCGCCGACCGGGCAGACGTCGATGACGTTGCCGGACAGCTCGCTCATCAGCGGCTTGCCGATGTAGGTACCGATCTGCAGGCGCTCGCCGCGCTCCATGCCGCCGAGCTCGTAGGTGCCGGCGACTTCGGCCATGAAGCGCACGCAGCGCGTGCACTGGATGCAGCGCGTCATCTCGGTCTCGACGAGCGGACCGAGGTCTTCGTCGGGGATCGTGCGCTTGCGTTCGACGAAGCGCGACACCGAGCGGCCGTAGCCGACCGACATGTCCTGCAGCTCGCACTCGCCGCCCTGGTCGCAGATCGGGCAATCGAGCGGATGGTTGATCAGCAGGAATTCCATCACGTTGCGCTGCGCGGAGAGCGCCTTCGCCGACTGCGTCATGATCTTCATGCCGTCGGCGACCGGCGTGGCGCAGGCCGGCTGCGGTTTGGGCATCGGCTTGCCGCCCATCTCGACCTCGACCATGCACATGCGGCAGTTCGCGGCGATCGGCAGCTTGTCGTGGTAGCAGAAGCGCGGGATCGCGATGCCGGCCTTGTCGGCGGCAGCGATGATCATCGAGCCCTTCGGCACGGCCATCGAACGGCCGTCGATCTCGATCGAGACGTGGTCGGGCGGGACGGCGGCTGGGGTTGCTGGCTGCGCACTCATACAGCGACTCCCGAGACGACCCGCACCATACCTACGGCGACGTCATTCCCGCGAAAGCGGGAATCCATTTTCGATGCGCGCACAAAGCAAATTGGATTCCCGGCCTTCGCCGTTGTGAAGCGCTTCCCGCTTTCGCGGGAATGACGGCGAAAAATACCCTGTGCCGCCCCAAACTCCGGGCTGATCATCCGCACGAAACTCATGCCGCAGCCTCCAGTCGCGTATCCACCATCGAGCGACCGTTCCTGATGAAATATTCGAATTCGTGCCAGTAGTGGCGCAGCATGCCCTGCACCGGCCATGCCGCGGCTTCGCCGAACGCGCAGATCGTATGGCCTTCTATCTGTCCGGCCGCCTGCTTGAGGATGTCGAGGTCGCCGAGTTCGGCCTTGCCGTCGACGATGCGCGTCAGCATGCGGTACATCCAGCCGGTGCCTTCGCGGCACGGCGTGCACTGGCCGCAGGATTCGGCGTAGTAGAAACGCGCGATGCGCTGGCAGGCGCGCACCATGCAGGTGCTCTCGTCCATCACGATGACGGCGCCGGAACCGAGGCCGGAACCGGCCTTCTGGATCGCGTCGTAGTCCATCGTGATCGCCATCATCGTTTCGGCCGGCAGCACCGGCATCGACGAGCCGCCGGGGATGACCGCCTTCATCTTGGCGCCGTTGCGCATGCCGCCGGCCATCTCGAGCAGGTCCTTGAACGGCGTGCCGAGACGAATTTCGTAGTTGCCCGGCTTGGCCACGTGGCCTGAGACCGAGAAGATCTTCGGGCCACCGTTGTTCGGCTTGCCGAGATTGAGGAACCAGTCGGCGCCCTTGTTGAGGATCGCCGGCACCGAGGCATAGGTTTCGGTGTTGTTGATCGTCGTCGGCCTGCCGTACAGGCCGAAGCCGGCCGGGAACGGCGGCTTGAAGCGCGGTTGGCCCTTCTTGCCTTCGAGCGATTCCATCAGCGCGGTTTCTTCGCCGCAGATGTAGGCGCCGGCACCGAGCGCATTGTAGATGTCGACGTCGATGCCGCTGCCCTGGATGTTCTTGCCGAGCAATCCGGCTTCGTACGCTTCCTTCAAGGCCAGTTCGATGTGTTCGAACGGCTCATGATGGAATTCGCCGCGCAGGTAGTTGTAGGCGACAGTCGAACCGGTCGAGTAGCAGGCGATCGCGAGGCCTTCGAGCACCGAATGGGGATTGAAGCGCAGGATGTCGCGGTCCTTGCACGTGCCGGGTTCGGATTCGTCCGAATTGCACAAAATGTACTTCTGCCCCGGCGCGGTGCGCGGCATGAACGACCACTTGAGGCCGGTCGGAAAGCCCGCGCCGCCGCGGCCGCGCAGCGAGCTCTTCTTCAGCTCGTCGATGATCGTGGCCGGATCGGGCTTTTCGGCGAGGATCTTCTTCCACGCCTTCCAGCCGTCTACCTTGAGGTAGTTTTCCAGCGTCCACGGCTGCTCGAAATGCAGCGTCGTGTAGACGACCTGATGTTCCTGCGGTGCGGGACCAACTGCCATGGCGAATCCGATAGTCGAACTGTTGCGAACTTCAATCTGCCGTCATTCCCGCGCGAGCGGGAATCCATTTTCTCAGGGCGCGCGCACTTGCGGCGCCTGCAAAGGCCATTTGGATTCCCGCTTGCGCGGGAATGACGGCGCTCTTGTCTTCATCGTGCTTCGATAGACGCTACTTCAACTCGTCGAGAAGCTTGTCCACCTTCTCGATGCTGAGGTTTTCGTGGTAATGACCGTCGACGACCATCATCGGCGCGCCACAGCACGCGGCCAGGCATTCCTCTTCCTTCTTGAGGTAGATGCGGCCGTCGGCGCTGCTCTCGCCCAGCTTGATGCCGTACTTCTTCTCGCAGTGACGCACGATGTCTTCGGCGCCGTTCAACCAGCACGAGATGTTGGTGCAGATCGCCACGTTGTGACGGCCGACCGGCTTGGTCTCGAACATCGAATAGAACGTCGCGACTTCGTACGCCCACACCTGCGGCAGGCCGAGATACTTCGCGACCGCCGTGATCAGCTCGTCGGTCAGGTGACCGCCGTTCTGCTCCTGCGCCGCCATCAAGCCCTGGATCAGCGCCGAGCGCTTGCGATCGGGCGGAAACTTCCCGACCCAGTGGTCGATGTGGTGGCGCGTTTCCTCGGCGAGGACCACCTGGGGATCCACGTCGCGGACGGCTTCGTAGGTGCCTGTTGCTTTCATGGGTTTGAGGCCGGGATTCGGGATTCGGGATTCGGGATTCGGAAGAGCGAGAGATCGGATGGCGTCGGCGACACGGAAACGGAAAGAGGAATCGCTGCCCCGCCCGCACGCCTTGGCGGCCGGCTGTCCACGAATCCCGAGTCCCGAATCCCGAATCCCAGCTTCACCGATCCACCTCGCCGAACACGACGTCATAAGTACCGATCATCGCGACGACGTCGGGCAGCATGTGTCCGCGCACGATCGCGTCCATCGACGACAGATGCACGAAGCTCGGCGCGCGGCAGTGCAGGCGGAACGGCTTGTTCGCGCCGTCGGAAATCATATAGATGCCGAATTCACCCTTCGGCGCCTCGACCGCGGCGTAGGTCTCGCCGGCCGGCACCGAATAGCCTTCGGTGAACAGTTTGAAATGGTGGATCAAGGCTTCCATGTCGTCCTTCATCTCGACACGGGACGGCGGCGCAACCTTGAAGTTCTTGACCATCACCGGGCCGGGATTGGCACGCAACCAGTCCACGCACTGCTTGATGATGCGGTTGGACTGGCGCATCTCCTCGACGCGCACGAGATAGCGGTCGTAGCAGTCGCCCTTCACGCCGACCGGGATATCGAAATCCACTTCGGCATATTTTGCATAAGGCTGCTTCTTGCGCAGGTCCCACTCGATGCCGGAGCCGCGCAGCATCGGACCGGACATGCCCCACGCGAGCGCCTGCTCGGGCGGAATGATGCCGATGTCGACGGTGCGCTGCTTCCAGATGCGATTGCCGGTCAGCAGTTCTTCGTACTCGTCGACGCGGCGAGGGAAATCCGCCGTGAACGCATCGAGGAAATCGAGCATCGAACCTTCGCGCCAGCTGTTGAGGCGCTCCAGATCCTTGCCCTTGTGCCACTGCGATTCGTTGTACTTCGACATCTGCTCGGGCAGGTCACGGTAGACGCCGCCGGGGCGATAGTAGGTCGCGTGCATGCGCGCGCCGCTGACCGCCTCGTAGCAGTCCATCAGCTCCTCACGCTCGCGGAACGCGTACAGGAACACCGCCATCGCGCCGAGATCGAGCGCGTTCGAGCCGACCCACATCAAATGATTCAGGATGCGCGTGATCTCGTCGAACATCGTGCGGATCCACTGCGCGCGGTCCGGCACGGCGACGCCGAGCAGGTTCTCGATCCCGCGCACGTAGGCGTGCTCGTTGCACATCATCGAGACGTAGTCGAGACGGTCCATGTAGCCGATCGACTGGTTGAACGGCTTGGACTCGGCCAGCTTCTCGGTCGCGCGATGCAGCAGGCCGATGTGCGGATCGGCGCGCACGATCGTCTCGCCGTCCATCTCCAGCACCAGGCGCAGCACACCGTGCGCGGCCGGATGCTGCGGGCCGAAGTTCATCGTGTAGTTCTTGATTTCCTGCATGGCTCGATCGTCCGAACTACACCTGATGAAGATTGAAACACGAAGGACACGAAGCACACGAAGAAGAACGCCTGTTTTTCAGATTCATCTTCGTGTCCTTCGTGTTCTTCGTGCGGAAGTCTTTCACTCTCATTGCTTCTTCGAAGCACCGGTTTCGGCGACGGACTGCTCGTAGCGGGAATCGTCGCGGATCGTGCGCGGCACCAGCACGCGCGGTTCGACCGAGCTCACCGGTTCGTAGACGACGCGCTTCTTCTCGGGGTCGTAGCGCACTTCGACGTTGCCGATCAGCGGGAAATCCTTGCGGAACGGATGGCCGACGAAACCATAGTCGGTGAGGATACGGCGCAGGTCCGGATGGCCTTCGAAGACGATGCCGAACAGGTCGAACGCTTCGCGCTCGAACCAGTCCACGCTCGGCCAGATGCCGATCAGCGACGGCAGGCTCGGCAGATCGTCGTCTTCGCAGTGCGCGCGCACGCTCAGGCGACGGTTGTGCTTGATCGACAGCAACTGCACCACGACACCGAAGCGGTGCGGGATGTTGCCGTTGCGCGGGCGGTCGGCCCAATTGAAACGACCGGGACCCGAATCGCCTTCGACGCCGCGCGAGAAACCTTCCGACGACACGTCGGTGGTATCCCACTCGGCGTCGCCATAGGAAAGGTAGTCGACGCCGCACAGGTCCATCGCCTGCTCGAAATGCAGCTCGGCGTCGTCGCGCAGCAGCGTCGCGACCGCGAGCCAGTTTTCCGGCAGCACATCGATCGTCGTCTCGCCGCGCGCTTCGGTCAGCGATACGAACTTCTGGTCGAGCTTGGCTTCGAGATGTTGCGCGAATTTGGTCGTCGTCATGACGGGGATCCAGAAGAAATTGCGTCATTCCCGCGAGGAGCTTCTTCAACAGCGAAGCTGGTCAAGCGGGAATCCAACTTCGCTTTCGCAGGCAAATGGATGACCGGCATTCGCCGTTGAAAGGCGACTCCCGCTTTCGCGGGAATGACGGCACAAAACGACGATGCGCGCTGATTCATGGCTGCAGCCGTCAACGCGCAATCGTATTGGTACGACGAATCTTCTTCTGCAGCTGCAAGATCCCGTGGATCAGCGCCTCGGCCGTCGGCGGGCAGCCCGGCACGTAGATGTCGACCGGCACGATGCGGTCGCAGCCGCGCACGACCGCGTAGGAATAGTGGTAGTAGCCGCCGCCGTTGGCGCAGCTGCCCATCGAGATGACCCACTTCGGGTCGGGCATCTGGTCGTAGACCTTGCGCAGCGCCGGGGCCATCTTGTTGACCAGTGTGCCGGCGACGATCATGACGTCGGACTGGCGCGGACTCGGCCGGAAGATCACGCCGTAGCGGTCGAGGTCGAGGCGCGCCGCGCCGGCATGCATCATCTCGACCGCGCAGCAGGCGAGGCCGAACGTCATCGGCCACATCGAGCCGGTGCGCGCCCAGTTGATCAGTTCGTCGAGGCGCGCCGTGGCGAAGCCGTGCTGAACAAGCGGGTTGTCTTCGACGGGACGCAGGATGTCGTCGACGACGTTGACCGGCGCCGGGTTGTGCATCGTCTCGCTGATACGTTGGACTATTCCCATTCCAGCGCTCCCTTCTTCCACACGTATACGAAGCCGAGGACCAGCAGCAGCAGGAACATGCCCATCTCGACCAGCCCGACCAGGCCGAGTTTGCCGAACACCGTGGCCCACGGGAATACGAACGCGATTTCGAGATCGAAGATGATGAACAGGATCGCGATCAGGTAGTAGCGCACGTCGAAGCGCATGCGCGCGTCTTCGAAGGCTTCGAAGCCGCACTCGTACGGCGCGGATTTCTCCGCCTGCGGCCGGCTCGGGCCGATGAGGTTGCCGATGGCGATCAGCGCGATGCCGACGATCGCGGAAACCACGAGGAACAAGAGGACCGGAAAATACTCGGCCAGCACACACACCTCCGCGCCGGGCGGCGCATCAGCGATCGCAAGGGCCGGAGCCGATGCGACGACGGTAAAGGAGATCTCGCGAGACGGTTCCGGCCATTACGCCGGAGCCGGCCTCGAAAGATCAAATGGTGCCCAGAAGAGGACTCGAACCTCCACGACTTGCGTCGCTACCACCTCAAGGTAGTGCGTCTACCAATTCCGCCATCTGGGCACTGCTTACTTTCCGTCCTTCCCGCCATCCTTCGGCTTGGTCGTCGCGGGCTGGTCGCCCGTTGCCGCGGGTTTGTCCGGGGTCGCTGCGGGCGTCGGCGCCGGCTTGTCGGCCGTTGCCGCGGGCGCTGCTGCCGGTTGCGGGACTTCGCCGTTCGACGAAGGCGCCGCAGCGGGAGCGGCCGGTTTCGCCGGAGCGGCAACGCCGGACATCACGCCCAGATCGTCCACGGGGGCCACGTCCGGCCCGGTGCGACCCAGAAAAATGCCCATGCCGAGGCTGAGCAGGAAGAACAAACCAGCAAGGACCGCCGTGCTGCGCGACAGGAAATTCGCCGAGCCGCGCGCACCGAAGACGGTTGCCGACGCGCCACCCCCGAAACCCGAACCCGCCGCCGCGCCAGCACCGCGCTGCAGGAGGATCAAGGCCGTCATGCCGATGGCGATCAGCACATAGAAGATGTTTGCAACGATGGACAACATTATTTGTGAACTCTTACGTTTTAGCGGCTGCGCAGATGGCGATGAAATCCGCTGCCACCAGCGACGCTCCGCCGATCAATCCGCCATCCACATCGGGCTGGCCGAACAGCTCGGCCGCATTGGCGGGTTTGACGCTGCCGCCGTACAGAAGCTGCAGCGAGCCTGCGATTGTAGCATCCAGTCCAACGAATTTGTCACGAATGAATCGATGAACCGCCTGCGCCTGTGCCGGCGACGCGGTCAGGCCGGTTCCGATCGCCCACACCGGCTCGTAGGCGACCACGGCCTGGGCGAACGCTGCGACGCCGGCGCGTGCTACGACCGCGTCGAGCTGGGCGGCGATGACGGCCTCGGTCGTACCGCTCTCGCGCTCGGCCAGCGTTTCGCCGACGCAGAGGATCGGCAGCAGTCCCGCTGCCTGCGCGGCAACGAACTTGGCAGCAACGGCCGCATTGGATTCGGCGTGGTACTGGCGCCGCTCGGAGTGCCCGACGAGCACGTAGCGGCAGCCGACGTCCTTCAGCATGGCGCCGGCCACTTCGCCGGTGTAGGCACCTTGCGCGTGTTCGCTGAGGTCTTGTCCGCCGAAGGCGATGCCGGAACCGCCGTACAGCGCGATCAGCCCGTCCAAATACGGAAACGGCGGCAGCACGGCGACATCGACGCCGGCCGGCAACGCGGTCGCGACGGCGCCGACGAGCTCGCCTGCCAGCGCGCGCGAGCCGTGCATCTTCCAGTTTCCGGCGACCAGCGGGCGTCGCATGGCGACTCCAAGGCGAACGAGGCGCGCAAGAATAGCGGCGGCCCGGCGCAGCGACAACCGCGGGTGGCACCCAGCTTACGCGGTGCACGCGTTGCGATTACGCTGCGCCACTGCCTCCGAAGCGAGTATGCCGCATGACTTCATCGAGCTACGCCCTCGTCACGGGCGCCTCCGCCGGCATCGGCGCCGCGTTCGCGCGCGAACTGGCCGCACGCGGCGAATCGCTGGTGTTGACGGCGCGACGCGCCGACCGGCTCGATGCGCTGGCCGCCGAATTGACAGCGCGCCATGCGGTCGACGTGCAGTGCATTCCCTGCGACCTGGCCGACCCGAAGACGCCGCAGTTCCTGTACGACGAGATCGCACGTCGCGGTCTCGCGATCGGCACGCTGATCAACAATGCAGGCTACGGCGTCACGGGCACGTTCCTGTCGCGCCCGTGGCCGACGCATGCCGAATTCATCCAGGTGATGATGACGGCGCCGACCGAGCTCTGCCATCGCTTTTTGCCCGGCATGCGCGAACGTGGCCAAGGCCGCATCGTCAACGTGGCCTCGCTGGCCGGACTGATTCCGGCGCCGGCAGGACACACGCTGTACGCCGCGTCGAAGGCCTATCTGATCCGCTTCTCGCAGGCGCTGGGCTTGGAGAACCGCGCTCATGGGGTCAAGGTCTGCGCGCTCTGCCCCGGATTCACCTACTCGGAATTCCACGACGTCAACGGCGCGCGCGAGCAGGTCAAGGGCATGCCCTCATGGCTGTGGATGGACGCCGAGCCGGTCGTGTGCGATGCGCTCGATGCGGTGGACCGCGGCGAGATCGTGCGCGTCAGCGGCGGCGTCAACCGGACGATCAAGCGGCTGTTCAAGCTGTTACCCGATCGCCTCGCGCTGCGCCTGATCGATCAGCGCGGCAAGGATTTCCGCGTCACCGACGAAGCGCCGCCGTCCCCGCGCTGATCCGTGCTCGCCCCCCTCGCTGCCGCGGACGGGGCAAACCCAACGCATCGGCCACTTCGGCGGCGATGGCATGCGTATCGCCGTGCGGCACTGCCGAGTACGTTTGCCGGCCGCGATTCCAGGCATCGCCGAGCGCGAACCAGTCGATCGGCGCGGACGGCACGCCGGTGCGCAGCTGTGCATCGAGCGCATCGAAATAGGTTTTCCAGCGCACGCCGTGATAGTCGCGCGTCAGCCCGGCCCAGTCCTTGTTGCCGTAGTCGTGCAAGTCGGCGCCTTCGCTCGCCTTGCGATCGCCCCACGTCGTGAGGATCGAGCGCGCGTCGTAGTCGAGCCGCGCGCGTTCGGCCGCATCCGACGCCCACGACGGCACGCGCGCGAGCCAGGTGCCGACCAGGAAGTCGGCATTCGTCGCGAGCAGGCGGTCCTGCAGGTCGATCAGATGCAGCCAGCGTTGCGTCGACGTGTCGAAGGCGGCGCGGTCCTTCGCTTCGAACGCGGCCTTGATGCGCGGCAGCAGCAGCCGGCTTTCGTTGGCCAATGTCTGGCGCGCCACATCGACGAGGTCGTAGCGATAGGTTTCGCTGGCGCGCAGCGCGGGCGCGACCTGAAGCAGCTCGGTCAACGCGTCGGCGAACGCCTTCGCGTCGTAGCGCAGCGCGACCGGCGACCAGTGCGAGGCCTGCACGGCATCGAGGCTCGGCTGCGCGGCGAACAGCGACTCCTGCCCCGCCTCGCGCTCGCTGTTGAACTCCACGCCGTCGACCGGAATGCTGTACGCGGTCTCGAGCAGGATCTTCCAGGCCGACAGCGCATGCGCGTCGCGGCCGCCATAGCGCCGCTGCGCATAGTCGGCGGTCCATTGCACGAGATCGACCGGCGCGCTGCGCCAGGCCATTTCGGTGAACAGATCGAAGGCGTACGGATTGGTGTCGATGCCCTCGGGGAACACCGCCGTGCCGACTAGGTTCGAATTGGAGCGCGCCATGCGCGGCAGCCGCTCGGTGTAGTTGCGCACGTTCGCGCCGAGCGTGCTGCGCCCGCCGAAGGCCCAGATGCCGCCGAACAGGAACGGTGCGCCCTCGAAGTCCTTCATGCGATTTTCGCGCGGCACCTTGTCGTGATCGATGTCGACGATGAACAGGCGGCTGCGATCGACGCCGGCCAGCAGCTCCGCCTGCGGGTTGCCCTGCCAGGCGAGCATCATCCACTTCGCGCCCGGATGCGCGGCGTCGAGCGCGGCCTGCACTCGCCCCGCTGCGGCGCGCACCGGCACGTCGCCGGAACTGCCGCCTTCCTGGAACACCTCCATGTCGTAGATCGCGCTGTCGCCGAACAGCTCGCGCTGATGGCGATAGAACGATGCCGCGATCCTGGCGAACAGCGGATCGCGCGGATCGAGCCAGCCGGGCCGCGTGAAGCCGGCCCAGTCGCCTTGTTCGATCACGTGCGCCGCCGGGAATTTCTTGTCGAAATCCGCTGGCACGACACCGTAGAAGCCGGGCAGCACCGGCGTGATGCCGAGTTCGCGCAGGCGCGCGACGATCTGCTGCGCGGACTTCACGCGCCGGGCCATCAGCGCCGGACCGACCGGGCCGCCGAAGCAGCACAGGTTGCCCATCAGCTGCCAGTTCTGGTGTGCAGGCGCGGCGATCCAGGCGCGCAGCGCCGCCTCGTCGTAGCCGAACTCGCGGAACGTTTCGTACAGCACCGCGTCCATGCCACGCTCGACGACGATCGCGTTGATGCCGGACAGCGCGAAGACGTCGATCTCGTGCTGCCAGCGCGGCCAGTCCCAGTATGGCGTCGAGTAGCCGTCGGTGTTCTGGTTGAGCGCGTAGCGCCAGGCCACGTTCGCCGCACCTTCGATCGGCTGTGCCGGCAGCGGCAGCTTGCTCACATCGCCGAGGCGAATGCCGTTGGTCGACACCTGGACCTTGGCGACGACTTTGAGATACCAGTTGACGCCGAACAGCAGCGCGCTCGTGCTGCTGCCGGCGACCCGTACACGCGCATGGTCGGCCGAAACAACGAAACGCTCGCGCTCGCCCTGCGCGTCCGGCAAGGCGACGAGATCGATCTGGCGGGCAAGTTCCGGCGCGAGCCGCTGCAGGACTCCGCGGGCAGCCTGCACATCGGTACGCGGCGCGGGCGCTGCGGATTGCGCCGCGGCAGGATTCGCCGAAAGGCAGAACGCGAGAACGGCTGCCAGCGCGTGCACTGCCATCACGATCCGCGTCACGCTGCTCCTCCCCGGTGTCGCCTTCGGCACGGCGGCCGTGCGATTCGTTCGTTGTCGCCGGCGCCGCTTCGTGCGCGCGCCTTCGACGGCACGGCGCTCAGATCAGCTTGATCTCGCGCAGACGTTCCTGCAGGTACTCGTGCGCGGTGATCGGCTGCGGATAGCGATTCGGATGCTCGGCGTCGACGCACGAAGGCAGCACGTCGATGACGAAATCGGGATTCGGATGCAGGAAGAACGGCACGGAGTAGCGCGGCTTGCGCGCGTGCTCGCCCGGCGGATTGACGACGCGGTGTGTCGTCGACGGATATACGTGATTCGTCAGGCGCTGCAGCATGTCGCCGATGTT
>Ga0105249_10000193_pt1 | contig 69963 bp, 63 predicted proteins | sample KBSS44metaG_FD_81522 | JGI IMG/M metagenome (GOLD analysis project Ga0105249, IMG submission 81522) | Switchgrass rhizosphere microbial communities from Kellogg Biological Station, Michigan, USA - KBS S4-4 metaG | ecosystem: Host-associated > Plants > Roots > Rhizosphere > Soil | place... | reverse complement strand
GCGCGCTGTTCGAATGCGCGTCGCAGTTGCACGGCAAGCGCGTCGCGATCGGGCTCGGCCCAGCGCAGGCCGGGGCGTCCGGGTGCATCCAGCAGGCGCGCGGGTGCGACGGCCAGTCCGCCGTCGCGCGCGAGCGCCGCCGCGCTGCCGAATTCGGTCGCCAGCAGCTGCTTGCCGCATGCCAACGCTTCGGCGGCGCTCGGATCCCAGCCGCCGCCGCGGCGCACGCCGACATAGGCATCCGCCGAGGAAAGCAGCTGCGCGCGCTGGTGCCACGGAAAGCCCCAGCCGTCGAGCACGCGCACGCGCCCGGCGCCTGTCATGGCGGGCAGCGATGCGAGGGTCGATGCGATCGCCGAGGCGTCGCGGCCGGGCCGAATCTGCAGCACGAGTTCGACCGGTTCGTCGGCGCGGAAGGTGCGGCGGAACGTGCCGACGAGAAGGTCCGGCGCGTCGCGCGCGAGTTCTTCGGCGATCGCGAAAAAGACGAAATGGCCGTGCGGATGGCGCAGGGTCGCCACGGCGGCGTGACAGTAGTCGCGATCGACGCCGAACGGCAGGATCTCGATCGGGGTTTTCACGCCGGCGGCGAGAAAGGCGTCGCGCTGGAACGCGTCGGGCACCAGCAGCAGATCGAGCGATTGCGCCGAGGCTGCCCAGGATTCGGGTATGCGCTCCCATTCGCCGAAGGCGACACCGACGCGCCGGCGGCCGCGCGCGCGCGCGAACGCATCGGCGCCGCACGCGATCGCTGCATCCGGCAGCGCCGGCGCGAGGCGCCGTGCGGCGAGGTCGAGACGACGATCCTGCGCGTCGTCGAGTTCGCGCGAGCCGGGCTCGAAGTGCATGCGCAGGCCGCGCGCATCGAGCCGGCGCACGAACAGGCGCGCGAGCTCGGCGTGCGCGTACGGAAACCGCGTCGCGCCGTGCCAGCCGACCTCGGCGCGATACGACGCGCGCAGGCGTTCGCGCCAGCGCGCGGCGAACGTCTCGCGGCTCTGCGCGAACAGGCGCGCGCGAAAGCCGCCGTCGCCCTGGGTGGAGCCGTGCTGGTCGTGACGCAGGGTCACTGCGCCCGCGACCACGCTGGCGATGCCGGCGTCGGCGGCGCGCAGGCAGTAGTCGGTGTCTTCGAAGTAGCTGTGGAACGCGAGGTCGAGGCTGCCGATGCGGTCGATGCAGTCGCGCCGGATGTAGGCGACCGCGAACGCGACCGCCTGCACGCGGCGCGTACGCGGATACTGCGAGACGTCGCGTTCGACGTGGCCGGCCTCGGTCTGCTCGCCGTGCAGGTCGTCCGCTTCGATGTATCCGCCGACGTGGTACACGCGGCCTTCGGCCTCGGGGCCGAGCAGGCGGCAGCCGACGATGCCGTGCTCGGGCTCGGCGTAGGCCGCGTCGCGCAGGCGGCCGAGCCAGTCGTGCTGCGTGAACACGAGGTCGTTGTTGAGCAACACGACGTCGTCGTCCGCACGCGCCTCCGCGATGCCGGCGTTCATGCCGCGCACGAAGCCGAGATTCTCGGGCAGCGTGACGATGCGCACGCGGCCGGCGTACGCGGCGAGCGCCATCGGCGTCTCGTCGGTGCTGCCGTTGTCGACGACGATGACTTCCGCTTCGGGCCGTGCGCTGGCGAGCAGCGAATCGAGGCAGCGCTGCGTCAGCGGCCACTGGTTCCATGCGAGCACGATGAGGGCGGCGCCGCGCATCACTCAGCCGTCCGCGGGCCACAGGCTGGCGAGCGCGCGGTCGGTATCGTCCTGCGCGAAGCTCGCGATCGGCGTCAGCAGGAGCGCGGCGGTCCGTTCGGCCGCCGGCGAGCCCGTCTCGCGCACGATCGCGCGCCGCTGCGCGGGATCGGCCGTGCCTTGCTCGTGCATGCGCGCCAGCCGGGCAGCGGCGACGAGCACGTGGCGCGGCGACGTGCTCAGCGCGTGTGCGAGGCGCGCCAGGCGTTCGGGCTCGAGCGTGTTCAAGCGGCAGTCCCGACGAGGTGCAGGTCGCGATGATAGGCCGCGAACACGTCGTCGCGATCGCCTTCGAGCACGCTCTTGCCGTGCTCGATCCAGAGCACGCGATCGCACAGCGTCGCGATTTGGTTTTCGTCGTGGCTGACCAGCACGACGGTGTGGCCTTCGCCCATGCGCGCGCGCAGCGCAGCACCGGACTTCTGCTGGAACTCGGCATCGCCCACCGCGAGCACTTCGTCGATCAGCAGCACGTCGGGTTCGACCTGGATCGCGACCGAGAACGCGAGCCGCATCATCATGCCGGACGAGTAAGCGGCGATCGGCTGCTCGAAGAAATCGCCGAGTTCGGAGAATTCGTGGATCGCCGCCAGGCGCTGCATGATTTCGCGCCGGCGCAGGCCGAGCATCAGGCCCGACAGCACGGCGTTGTCGCGCCCGGACAAGTGCGCGGTGAAGCCGAGTGCCAGCGAGAGCAGCTGGCACGACACCGGTCCTCGCCGCACCGTGCCGCGATCGGGCGCGAGGATGCCGGCGATCACGCGCAGCAGCGTGCTCTTGCCGGCGCCGTTGCGGCCGATCACGCCGAGGCGCTCGCCGCGGCGCAAGGTCACGCTGACGTCTTCGAGCGCCCAGAAGCGGTTGCCGGCGCCGAGGCGGCGCTGTGCGCTGAACGCGACGCCGACGTTGTTGAGCTCGACCAGGACTTCGTTCGTCATGTCGCGAGCTTCGGGTAGCGCGGGGTCAGGCGTGCGACGACCCAATAGCCGATCGCGCAGGCCACCAGCGAGATCAGCGCCGCCTTGGTCAACCCGACCCAGTTCGGCCACAGACCTTGCATCAGGATGCCGCGCGCGGCGTCCATGATCACCGCGATCGGGTTCAGAGCGAGGATGTCGCGCAACGGCGACGGCACGTTGGAGAGCAGGAAGACGACGCCGGAGAGGTACATCACCACGTTCAAGACCTGTTCGATCACGAAGCGCAGATCCGGCAGCAGCGGTACCAGCGCGGCGATCACGAAGCCGATGCCGGCCGACAGCAGGAACGCGACGACGAACAGCGGCAGCAGGCCGAGGTAGGCCAGGCTCGGCGGGTAGCCGGAGCACCACAGGATCACCAGCAGCACGGCCAGGATGTAGAAGAACTTCACCGTATCGGACAGCATCGCGACGATCGGGAACACCAGCGGCGGCAGGTTCACCTGGCGCACCAGGTTGAGATTGCTCCAGATCGCGTAGCCGCCGTGGATCATGCACGACTTCATCCACTGCCACAGGGTCAGGCCGATCAGCAGCGAAGGCAGGTAGCCGGGGCCGGCGGTGTGCAGGATGACGTCCATAAGCAGCCACCACACGCCGAACTGCATCAGCGGGTCGACCACCCACCAGATCAGGCCGAGATAGCTGCGCGAGCGCTCGGCGCGCAGTTCCGCGTAGGTGCTGAAGAGGACGAGTTCGATCAGGTGCTGACGCATGCGGGTGGTAGACCAAAAGGCGGCGGCGAGGATACCGGATTCGCTCCGGCTCAGCCCGCGCAGAGGCCGTCGAGCGCGGGGCCGGCGAACGCGAGAAACAGCAGCAACGCCGCCAGCACGGCGCCGAAGGCGAGTCGCGGCGGCGTCAGCGCGATCGTCGCGGCGGACGGCTGCACGTGCCAAGCCGGCCCGCGCGCGCGCAGCGCGGCGAGGAAACTGCCGGCGAAGCCGCACAGGAACGGCAGCATCGGCAGCAGGAAGCGCGCCTTCACGTGGATCGGCAGGAACAGGGCAAGCTGGTAGGCGAGGAACAGCGCGACGATGGCGAGCAGCGGGTTCGGCCGGCGTCGCCAGCCGGCGAGCCCGAAGGCGCCGGCCGCCAGCATCAGCACGTGGAAGAGGCCGCTGGCTGCGGTCAGCGTCGTGGTCAGCCACGGACTAGTCGTGTAGACGGAAAGATGGCCGGAGCAGGCAGGCCCTGGCAATTGCGACAGCAGCGGCGTCTTCGCGCTGAACAGGCGAAAATACTGTCGACCTGCCTGGTCGGCGATCATCGAACCGGCGCCGCGTTCGGCGACGAGCGCACGAACCTTGTCGAGGTAGAGGGCGTTGCGCTGCTGCGGCGTCTGCGCGCTGGCGAGGAATTGCGGCAAGGTCGCCCCGCCCCTGTCGAGCACGTAGTCGCTGCGCCAGCGATCGGTCAGGCCGACCCAGAGGTTGTAGACCGAGCTGTCGGCGATCATCGGCTTGCCGTATTCGCGCCAGCCGTGCCAGAGCGCCGGCGTGGTGACGAGGCCGATGCCGACGACGAACAGCAGCGCCGGCTGCAGCAGCACCCGCGGGCGTTCCGGGCGCACGAAGACGAGCAGGAACACCGGCCAGAACGGCGACAGCAGGCTCTTGGCCAGGATCGCCAGGCCAATGCACACGCCTGCAGCGAAGGCCGGCACGCGCGCCGGTGCGCGCGCCAGCAGGCAGAGCGCCGCGAGCAGCAGCAGCAGATGCGTGATCTCCGGCCACAGCCACTGCGCGTAGGCGGCGGTTGCCGGATTCAGCAGGAACAGTGCCGCCGCCGTGTTCGCAGCGGCGACGCTGCCGCCGAGACGGCGCCACAGTTCGCGCAGCAAGGCGCCGCAGAGGATGAAAAGGACGGTCTGCAGCAGCTGCGCCGCGAGCACCGACGGCCCGGCGACGAAATACACCGCGGCCAGCAGCAGCGGCTGCAGCGGGGGCCAGATCGTGCTCGGCATCCATGCCCCGCCGGCGAGTATCGACAGCGCAGTCCGCTGGTATTCCGCCTCGTCGCCGATCAGCGGCTTGGCGCCGTGCGCGTAGTAGGCCCACCACAGCAGCGCCTGCGACAGCGCGAACAACGCAACGAAGAGTGCACCGAGCCGGCGTCGCCGGCGGGCGATGTCCGCGGTCATCGTGCGACGCCGCCGCGGCGGTGCTTCACTCCTTGGCGGGAGCGGCCGGCTCCGACGCAGCCGGCGGGCTGCCGACCGCGCGGCGCTTTGGCGGCGCCCGGAAGACCGGCGTGAATTTCTCGTGCACGCCCTTGGTCGAGATGCTCTCGACGTAGTACCAGTATTCCTTGCACGGATCGATCGTGTCGTCGCGGTACTCGTACTTGTGCGTCTCGTCCGAGGTGCCGGCGCCGAGGATCGGGTCCTTGGTCAGTTTCTTGAAATCGCCCTTTTCGCTGTCGCCGCGAAATACGTCGAAGCCGAAGCTGTCCTGCTCGCTCGCCGTCGACCAGCGCGCCGTGTTCGCCACGCGTTGATCGGCTGGCGTCGAGGTCTGTTCGCCGCAGGCGCCTTCGGGGATCTCCTTCACGGCTGCTGCGGGTTCCGCCGGCTTCGACGACGGCGCAGGAGCCGCGGGTGGAGCGGGCGCCGTCTTGGCGGCGGGCGCGCTGGTCGCGGGTGGCTCCGGCGACGGACTGCATGCCGTCAGCGCGGCGACGATCAGGGCGGTCAAGGCGAGCTGGCGCATGCGGAACTCCGGGAAGGGCGGCGAGGTGGGCGGCGGCAACGATAGTCGGGCGCTCCCGGCCTGGCAACTCGCCCGCGCCGGCGGCGAGCGCCGGCCCTTCGACTCGCGCGCGCGGCACCGCCATAATGACGGGTCGCATCGAGACCGCGCGGCCCCCGGGGCAGCGCGATCGACCGCGAAGCATTTCCCCTGGGATGGATGGCCGTGAGTTCGAGTCCACAAGACGACTATCTGGAACGCGTGAAAGCCGAGATTCGCGCTGAAGCCGAGCTCGCCCGAGCGCGCGATCCGCTGCCGCGGCACGACCCGCCGCCGCGCGCCATGCAGGCGCAGCGGCCGGCCTTCGACGAAGGCATCGAGCGCGGGCGACTCGACTATGCGGTCGGCGAGTTGACCGGCGCGCACTACCGCGCGTTTCTCGATCAGGCGTTCCGCGCGCTGCTGAAGCGACCGCCGGACGAAGCCGGGTCCGAACTGCAGATCCGCCTGCTCGCCGCCGGCGCCAGCAAGGCCGAGGTGCTCGGCAACCTGCGCTGGTCGCCCGAAGGCCGCCGCGTCGGCACACGCGTGCGCGGCCTGCTGCCGCGCTATGCGCTGGCCAAGCTCGTGCGCGTGCCGGTGCTCGGCTATCTCGTCGACTGGGGGCTGGCCCTCGCCGGCCTGCCGCTGCTGCTGCGCCATCAGCGTGCGGCCGATACGTCGAGCGCCGCGCGTTTCGGCGCGCTCACCGAGGCGCAGGCGAACACGCAGCGCGTGCTCGACGAACTGCGCACGTCGCATGCGGCGTTGCACGCGGAGCACGAGCACCGCAGCGAAGCGATGCGCGCGGACATCGGCCGTATGCTGCTGCGCCTGGATGCTCTGGAAGATCATGCACGCCGTCTCGAAGGCCGGGCGGATGCGAGCGCGCACGAGGCGATCGAGCTGCGCCACTACGTACACGCGGCCAATCACTGGATCACCTCGCTGCAGCGCAGCCTCGGCGATCTGGAAGAGGCCGCTGCGAACGGGCGCGAACGCACCGATGCGCTGTTCGCATCGATCGACGCGGGCGCGGAGGAAGCATCGGCGCGCAGTGCGCGCCACGCGAGCTGGAGTGCGGTGCTGGCCACGCGGCTGCCGGCCGGCGCGCGCGTGCTCGACCTCGACAGCGGCGAGGGCACCTGGCTCGCCGCGCTCGCCGCGCGCGGTATCGCCGCCAGCGGCGTCGAGGCGAATGCCGCGCTCGTCGCCCGTGCGCAGCGGCATGGCCTGGCGATTGCGCTCGGCGATCCGCTGGCGGTGCTCGGTCGCTGCGCGAACGGCGATCTCGATGGCCTGAGCCTGACGGCGGCGACGCTGGCGCGCGCCGAAACCGACATTCCCGTGCTGCTCGCCGAAGCGTTGCGCGTGCTGCGGCCGGGCGGACACCTGCTGCTGCGCTGCGAACACGAAACCCATCGCCCGGCCTCGGCCGATATCGCGGCCGACGCCGCGCAGCACCGCGGTGCGCTGCTCGCCGCTGCCGGCTTCGTCTCGCCGACGAGCCTGCCGGCTCATCGCGCGTACGCCGTGCTCGCACAGCGGCCCACCGCATGAGGCAGGGCCCGGCATGAGGATCGCGGTGCTGGTTCCCGGCCTCGCGCGGTACGACGCGGTCAGCAACGACACGCTCGGGATGACGGCGGCGCTGCGCCGCCTCGGCCACGAGGTGGCCGTGTTCGCGCCGCATGCGCGCGGTATCGACGAGCCGATCCTCGCGCCGGCCGCGATCGAAGCGTGGCTGCGTTCGCCCGACGACGTCGTGCTCTATCACTATTGCGTCGGCTGGGATTTCCCCCTGGCCTTGTTCCAGCGCATGCGCGCGCGGCGCATCCTGCGGTATCACAACATCACGCCGCCGGAATTCTTCACGGACTGGTCCGAGGGCTACGTGGATGCGTGCGCGGAAGGGCGCGGCCAGCTCGATGCCTATGCGGCGATGAACTGCGAGCTGTATCTCGGCTGCTCGCCGTACAATCTCGAGGACTTCACTTCGCGGGGTGTCGACCCGGCGCGTTGCGCGCTGCTGCCGCCGTTCCACGAAGTCGAGCAGCTGCGCAGCATCCAACCCGACGCTCAGCGCCTGCCAGCGGGATCGCCCTTGCTGCTGATGGTCGGTCGCCTGGCGCCGAACAAGGCGCATTTCGCGCTGGTCGATGCGCTGGCTGTGCTCGCGTCGCGGCAGCCGCAGGCGCACCTGCTTTCGCTCGGCAAGCTCGATCCGAACCTGTCGCGCTACGGCGATGCGCTCCAGGCGCGCATCGACGAACGCGGCGTCGCCGCGCAGACCACGCTGATGCAGGACGCGAACGGCGCCGAATTGCGCGCCGCCTACGAACGTGCCGACGCGCTGGTGATGCTGAGCGAACACGAAGGCTTCTGCGTGCCGCTGATCGAAGCGATGGCACTCGGTACGCCGGTGATCGCGCGCGCGTCGAGCGCGCTGCCGTGGACGCTCGGCGACGCGGGCCTGCTGTGGGAATCGTCCGATCCCCACCTGGTCGCTGCCGCCGTGCTGCGCCTGCATACCGACGCCGAGCTGCGCGCGACGCTGCGCGAACGCGGCCGCGCTCGCTACGCCGAGCTGTTCGCGCCGGCCGTGCTCGAACGCGGCTTGCACGCGATCTTGCAGCGGATGGCCGCATGAAGGCCGTGATCATGACGCCGGTCCTGGCCGCGGCCGATGCGGTCGGCAACGACGTGCTCGCGATGGCGCGCGTGCTGCGCGAACGCGGCATCGAAACGAAGCTGTGCTGCAACGTCGCCGTCGGCGTCGAGGAAACGACCCTGCCGCCGGAGCGCGTGCTCGAGTTCGCCGGTGCGCCCGGCGACCTCCTGATCTATCACTTCTCGGTCAGCTGGCCGGCCGCGCTCGACATCCTGCGCCAGGCGCGCGGGTTCCGCGTCGTGCGCTACCACAACATCACGCCGCCGCAGTTCTTCGCCGAATACGGCGCGATCGACTACGAAGAATCCTGCGCCGTCGGCCGCGCAGAGATCGCGAAAGTCGCCGCACTGGGCTGCGAGCTGTACCTCGGCGCCTCCGCCTACAACAACGAAGACCTGCTCGGCGCCGGCGTGCCGCCCGAACGCTGCGCGGTGCTGGCGCCGTTCCACCGCATCGGCCATCTGCAGAGCGCCGAAGCCGACCTCGCGCTGCTCGACGAGCTCAATGACGGCACGCGCAACGTGCTTATGGTCGGCCGCGTTGCGCCGAACAAAGGCCATGTCGAACTCGTCGACGCCTTCGCCGCGTATGTCGATGCCTACGGCGACCCGGCGCGGCTGATCATCGTCGGCAAGTCCGATCCTCGCCTCGAGGCGTACTCGCAGCGCATCCAGGCGCAGATCGACCTGCACCGGCTCGGCGATCGCGTCTGGTGGCTCGATTCGCTCAGCGAAGCGCAGTTGAAAGCAGCGTATCTGGCCAGCCATGCGTTCATGACGCTGAGCCGGCACGAAGGGATCTGCGTGCCGATCATCGAGGCGATGGCGCTCGGCGTACCGGTGCTCGCGCACGGCTCCAGCGCGATTCCGGAAACGGTCGGCGACGGCGGCATCGTCTGGACCGAAAGCGATCCGTGGCTGTACGCCGCGAGTCTGGCACGCCTCGGCGCCGACGAGCCGTTCCGCAACGGCCTGCGCGAAACGGCCCGGCGGCGCTACGAGCGCGAATTCGCGGCGCCCGTGCTGCGCCAACGTTTCCTGCGACTGCTGGAGCCTGCGCTGTGAAGCGCATCGCCATCGTCGTGCCGCGCTGCCACGCGAAGATCGTCGGCGGCGCCGAGGCGCATGCCTGGCAGTACGCGACGCTTCTGTCCGATGCCTACGACGTCGACGTGCTGACGACGACCGCGAGCGACTACGCGAGCTGGGCGAACGACTTGCCCGAAGGCGTCGAGCAGCGCGACGGCGTGACGATCCGGCGCTTTCGCGTCGCGCGCGAACGCGGCCTGTATTTCCATGATCTGCATCGGCGCCTGCTCGCGCATTTCGCCGCGAATTCCGCCGCGCCGCGCGTACGCTGGCCGGAAGCCTTGCAGGAGGAGTTCATCCGCGCGCAAGGACCGGACTGCCCGGGGTTGATCGAGCACCTGGCCGCGCAAGGCGACGACTACGCCGCGGTGGTGTTCCTCACCTACCTGTATCCGCTCACCTACGATGGCTCGCGCGCGCTCCCGCACCGGCGCTGGTGCCTGGTGCCGACCTTGCACGACGAGCCGCCCGCCTACTTCAGCGCCTATGCGCAGATGGCCCGCGGCGTGCCGCGCATCTTGTGGAATACCGCGGCGGAACGGCGGCTCGGCCAGCGGCTGTGGGGTATCGATGCCGGCCATATCGTGGCGATGACGGTCGCCACCGATCCGGTGCCGCCGGCCGTCGAATCCAGCCCCTATCTGCTCTACAGCGGGCGTATCGACACTCACAAGGGATGCGCGATGCTGATCGGCGCGTTCGAAAACTACCAGCGGTCGCGATCGTCGGATCTGCGCCTGCTGCTCACCGGTGTCGACCAGCTCGGCGTGCGCGAGTCCGAACACGTGCGCTATCTCGGTTTCGTCGACGAACGGCGCAAGCTCGCGCTGATGGCCGGCGCGACGGCGTTCGTGCATCCGTCGCCGTACGAGAGCTTGAGCATCGTCGCGCTGGAGGCGATGGCGCAGGGCACGCCGCTGATCGTCAACGGCGAATGCGAGATACTCGCCGATCACGTCGCGGCGAGCGGCAGCGGTTTCGTCTTCCATGGCGAGGACGAGCTGCATGCGGCGATCGATGCGATGCGTGCGCAACGTGCGGACGACCGCGCACGGCAGGCACGCCATGCGCGCGCCTACGTGCTCGAGAACTACAGCCGCGAGCAGGTGCGCGCCCGGTTGATCGGCGAGATCGAGACGCTGGCGGCCGGCTGACGCCCGTTCGCCGGGCAGCGCAACCGTGCGGCCATATCGGCGGGCACGGTTTCGAGGCGATACGTTTCGAGAGCGCCGGCGCTCAGCGCTCGGCTTTCATGCCGCGCACGGGCAGCCGCATCGCGAAGCGCGCGCCGCCCAGCGTCGAGGAGCGGCCGACCTGCAGCTCGCCGCCGTAGGCTTTGAGGATGTCCTGCACGATGGCCAGGCCAATGCCGTGGCCCTGCACGCGCTCGTCGCCGCGCACGCCGCGTTGCAGCAGGTGGTCGACCTTGTCTTCCGGAATGCCGGGGCCGTCGTCCTCGACCACCAGGTCGAGACCGCTGCGCCTGCCGGTCGCGGGGGCCAGCGGCTTGGCGGTCAGCAGCACGCGGCGGCGCGCCCACTTGAACGCGTTCTCGAGCAGGTTGCCGAGCAGTTCCATCAAGTCGCCCTGATCGCCGTGGAAGCGTGCGGCCGGGTCGATGTCGAACTCGCACAGGACCGACTTGCGTACGTAGACCTTCTCCAGGCTGCGCACGATTTCTTCCGCGAACGGCTCCAGCTGCAGCGGTGCGGCGAAGGTCTGGTGTCCCGAGGTCGCGGCGCGCGACAGCTGGTAGGCGACGATCTCGTCCATGCGACCGACCTGCTCGAGCACGGTCCAGCGCAGATCCTTGCCGTCGGCGCCGGTCTCCAGCTGGCTGCGCATGACCGCGAGCGGTGTCTTCAGGCTGTGCGCGAGGTCGGACAAGGTGTTGCGATAGCGCTTGACGCGGTCGCGCTCGGCGTCGATGAAGTTGTTGAGGCTGGCGGTCAGGCCCGACAGCTCGACCGGATAGTTGCGACCCAGTTGCTCCTGCGCGCCATGCTCGACGCGCGCGAGATCGGTGGCGACCTTGCGCAGCGGTGCCAGGCTCCAGCGCAGCACGGCGAGCAGCAGCAGAAGAAGCACGACGCCGAGCGTGCCGAGCCACAGCATCAGCGTGCGCCGGTAGACATCGACCTGCTTGCGCAGCGCGCGGCTGTCCTCGGCGACGTGGAACGTCACGTGCAGGTCCGACTTCGCGCCGGGGTAGTCCACGCCCTGCGAGAGTACGAACAGGTCGCCCTCCGGCGAAGGCACGGGGCCGCGGAAGCGCACTTCGCCGCGCGCGAGCTGATCGGAGAACGGCAGTTCGCGATCGATCGCCGACGGCGAGCGCCACTCGTTGCCTTTCGCGCCGACCACCTTGCCGCCGACGATGCCGGCGTAAAGGCCGGTCGCGGTCGGTTGGTCGAAGCGCGAATCGGGGCCCACGTCCGGTGGGATCAGCGCGCCGGCGCGGTTGGGATCGGAACTGGCGAGGTAGGTGTAGAGATAGCCCTGCAGGCGTTCGCGCAGGCCGCTTTCGGCGGCCTGGTAGAACGCGCTGTCGAGCGCGAAGAACGCAATGGCGAGAAAGCCCGCCAGGACGAAGCTGGCAGCCGCGAGCGAGCGTGCCTGCAGCGAAAGCGGACGCGCCACGCGCGGGCGCCTCAGGCGTTGTCGGCGGCTTGGGCCTCGTCGGCCGGCGGTGTCTCCGTGCGCTCCAATGCGAAGCGATAACCGCGCCCGCGCACCGTCTCGATCGGCTTGATCGCGTTGTCGGGATCGAGCTTGCGGCGCAGGCGGCCGATGAAGACTTCGAGCACGTTGGAGTCGCGGTCGAAGTCCTGCTGGTAGATGTGCTCGGTCAAGTCCGCCTTGGAGACGAGCTCGCCCGCATGCAGCATCAGATATTCGAGCACCTTGTACTCATAGCTCGTCAGGTCGACCGAATTGCCGTTGACGCTGACCGTCTGCGCGGTCGTATCGAGAATGACCGGGCCGCATTCGAGCGTCGGCCGCGACCAGCCGCTGGCGCGGCGCACCAGGGCGTTCAATCGCGCCAGCAATTCCTCGACGTGGAACGGCTTGACGAGGTAGTCGTCGGCGCCGTTCTTGAGGCCCTGCACCTTGTCCTGCCAGCTGGAACGAGCAGTCAGGATCAGAATGGGATAGCGCTGCCCGGCTTCGCGCAGTTGCTTGACGAGGTCCATGCCGGAGAGCTTGGGCAGGCCGAGGTCGATGATCGCGACATCGAACGGAACTTCGCGGCCGAGATACGAGCCTTCCTCGCCGTCGCCTGCGGCGTCGACTGCGAAACCGTCGCGCTTGAGCCGTGCGGCGAGCGTTTCCCGCAGCGGCGCTTCGTCTTCCACCAGCAATACGCGCATTTCATCATCTCCTTGTGTCGTGCCTCAACGTGCGCCTGCGCAACCTCACAGGCATTCCTGGCCCTTTTCCGATGTCACTGGTCGGCCAGCACCTGCACGACGCGGACCTGCCCATCGCGCGTCAACATCTTGATGCGATAGACCTTTCGCTTGCCGACCGTCAACGTCTGCACCGAAAGCACCTTGCCTTCGGCTTCCCGCTGCGCCTGCGCGACGGCCTCCTGCGCGCTGATCTCCCTCGCACGCGCCGGCTGGCCGGCGCCGGCGAGCAGCAGACCGAGGCAGCAGGCGACTAGCGATCCTCGCAAGATTCGCATCGTGGGCGGTATCCGGCTCGCAGAGTATTCGAGAACAGGCCGCAGTCTCTGCAGCGCGTATTGAATTGCGGCTGAACTTGATGGGGAACCCGCGCGGCGGCTGTGCCGGCCTGGGGTGGACAAGAAGAAGGCGGGCTGCACGCGCAGCCCGCCCCGTTTCCTCGTCAGTTACTGCGTGCAGCCCGTTACCTTGACGTCATCGATCGCCCAGTTCGGGTTCGTGCGATGCGCGAAGCGGTCGTGGCCTAGGTTGAAGCGGAACTGCACGGTCTGGCCGACATACTGCTGAATGTCGATGATCGAATTCAGATACGCCTGCGGATCGCCGCACCAGCCCTGCTTGCCGCCGAGCGGATTGCCGAAGCTGCTGCTGATCGGGCCGTCGTACGGATCGGTCAGGAGGCCAGCGGTGATCTGCGTCCAGGTCGTGCCGCCGTCGGTCGATGCCTCGACGATGGCGCCGTCGTTGCAGGCCGTGCCGGAGCTGGCCGACTTGATCTTCTGCTGGTTCCAGAACTTCAGGGCGAGGCCGTCCAGGCCGGAGGGCACGGTGATGCTCGGCGAGATCAGCCACTGGTCGTTCGGTACGCCGGAAGCGGTAGGCGCGTTCGCCTGCCACGCGTGCGTGCCGCTGTTGGCGGCGGTGCCGAGCGTCCAGGTGTCCTGGCTGCCGCTTGCCGCGCCGTGCGTCCAGCCCGGTGCGCCGCTTTCCATGTCGTCGGTGAAGACGGTCGTCGGTGCCGTATCGACCGGGCAGTCGCCTGGCTGGGCCAGGGTCGTGAATTCCTGGCCGCCGCCGGCGGCGGCCGGATCGAAGCCGTTGGCGAAGATGACGTCGTCGTTCGGCGCCGTCGGCCCGCTGTCGCCGCAGGGATTGCGTGCAGTCACGCGCCACCAGTAGCGAGCGCTGGAGTCGAGCGAGCTGCCCGAATCGACCGTCCACGCGGTGTCGGTCGTCTCATGGGAGACCACGACGTTCGTGAAGGCGGCGTCGGTGGCGATCTCGACCAGATAGCTGTACGCGTTCGGCGCGGCATCCCAGGTGAAGGTCGGCGTCAGCGAGACATCGGTGCTGCCGTCGGCCGGCGCGAGATTGGCCGGCGCATCGGGGATCACGTTGAACACGTCGAGGTCGATGCCGAGCGTCTTGGTGATCGAACCGGCGGTGCCCGTCACGGTGACAGGGTAGTCGCCGGGCGTCGCGCCGGCCTGTGCCGCGATCGTCAGGTTCGAATCGCCCGGCGGCGTCGCCGGATTCGGATCGAACGTCGCCGTCGTGCCGCCCGGATTGCCGGCGGCCGACAGCGTCACCGGGTCGGTGAACCCGGTGATCTGGCCGATGTGCAGCGGAGTGCTCTGCTGCGATCCGGCGCAGACCTGCAGGTCGGGCTGCGTGGTCGTCAGCGTGAACGAGGGCTGCTGCGAGCAGTTGTTGCAGGCCAGCGCGAAGTCCTGATCGGTGCCGTCGCCGGAGTTCGGAACGCCGTCGCCGGCGATGTTCGTCGCGGTCACCGTGATCGTGACATCGCCGGTGGTGCCGGCCGGCAGGAAGACCGCCTCGTAGTTGTTCTTCGTGTCCGCGCTGCCGCCGGTGATGCTCCATTCGTGGTCGAAGTGGTTGCCGAGGTAGGTCTGGCCGCCGACTTCGACTTTGAGATCGAGGTTGTTGACCTGCGGACTGGTTCCGAGCGCGCCCGGAGCATCCGTATAGGCCATCGTGATGCGAACCGGCTGGGTCGGATCGGCGATGCCCCAGGTGTAGGTCCGCGTCTCGCCGGTGTTGTCGAACACTTCGCTCTGGTCGAGCAGCACCTTCGGCGTGGCGCTGAACATGTCCGTCATGTTCGGCATGCCGTAGCCCTGGTTGTTGCTCGGCAGGTTGTCGTTCGCGCTGGTGCCGGTCAGATAGATCGGATGCGCGATCAGCCAGGCCTTCATCAGCGCCGGGCTCGGAGCGCGAGGACCGCCGATCTCGTCGACCGTTCCGGTCGCCGCGCCGGCGCCGCCCTGCTGGATCCACCAGTACGCGAGCGAGGTCTCGCCGGCGACCGCGGGCGTGGAGTGGCTGGTGCCGCTGGAGTACGTGAAGATGTGCTGCACCGGACTTTCCGGGTAGTACTTCACGCAGACGCCGCCGCCGTTGTAGCCGGAGAACACGCTGGCAACGCCCTGGATGTGCGAGCCGGGCGCGATGACTTCGGGCTTGGCGCGCGCGCCCGGTGCGGGGCCGCGGCCGGAGAAGCCGACGACGTTCTCGGGGTTGTTGGCCGGATCGGGGCCGCACTGGTTGTCGGGCGGGGTCGGGAACGGACGCAGGTTCTCCGACGCGCCGACCGTGATGACGTTCTTGCCGGCGCCCGGCGAGGACACCGTGGCGGCACCCGGGCCGGAGTTCGCCGCCGCGAACACGTAGATCATTTCCTGGTTGCCCGACGCGCTCGGGTCGGCATCGCGCACGCCGGCGTCGTAGTTCTGGTCGCCGTCGTCGTAGGTCGACGGCGGTATCGTCAGGCCCCACGAGTTGGTGCTGATGCGCGCACCGGTCTGCCAGTTGCTCTTGATGACGCCCTGGTCGTTGTTGCCGCAGTTGCTGACGTCGTAGGACTCCGGGCTGCCGACGAAGATCGCGGTGGAACCGACGCGGCCGAACGGATTGATGCCGAGGCCGAGGTGCTGGCCGTCGGCGTCCTGGAACGGGTAGCCGGTGCTCTGGTCGTAGTCGGCGACGATGCCCGCGTTGAGCGAGCCGTGACCGTCGTACGAGCCGACCGAGGTGTCGGGCAGCGACGAGCAGTTGTTGAAGTACGCCACGCGGACCGGCTGCGAGACGTCGCCCTGCACATGCAGGTACGGGTCGACCGTGTTCAACACGGTGACGCCGCTGCCGCCTTCGTCGATCGTGCTGTCGGTGACGTCGACGATCGGATAGTCGGCGGAGTTCTGGCTGAAGCCGTGATCGAGCAGGAACTGCAGATAGCTCGGCGACGTCGGGCCCGGCGCGAAATCGCCGGTCATGATGAGGCTCTGCTTCTCGTCCATCAGACGCCGCGGCAGGTTCTCGCCGACGAAGGTGACGTCGGGACGTTCCGCGATCGCGGCGACATCGGCGAGGCGCACGCGCAGCTTGAGGTTCTCGAACTTCAGGACCGGCGCCCACTGATAGTCGACGACGCCATTGCCGACCGGGGCCTGCTGCTGCGTCGGCACGATGCCCTTGCCGACGACGAACTGCTTGGTCGCTTCGACACCGGAATGCGCATACACCTGCACGACGACATCGACTTCGTCGCTGGATGTCGGATTCGCGGTGAGCCGGTTGCCCAGGCGCGGATCGACTTTGAGGAAGCCGTAGAACGGCGCGTTGTACTGCAGCCACGAGGCCGACGAACGCAGATCCTGCAGGCGTGCCTGCGCGGCCTGGTCGGCCCAGACGATGTAGCCGTTGCTGGCGACGTACTGCACCGGCTTGATGCTGCGTGCGGACAGGGCATCGAGCCATTCCTGCTTGACCGGGCCGACGAACTGCAGGATCTGCAGCGAGTCGCCGGCCGCCGCCTGCAGCGAGAACGGCGCCGGGGCGCTCAGCGTGTCGTGCTGCGTATCGAACGGATGAGCGGTGAACTGCAGCAGGTCGGCTTCGTTGTCGACGTCGACCGATTGCGCGGCCGCTTGCGCCGCGGCGATGGTCGCGCCGTCGACTTTGTAAAGCGCGAAGCTGCCGTAGTCTTCGAGCAGCTGTGCGCCGCCCTGGTTCGCCGCGAACACACCCTTCGCGGCGATGACTTTCTTGTAGGCATTCGACTTTGCCGGAGTCGCCGTCAACGGAGCCGACGGCGCGAAAACGCCACCGGCACCGACCAGCGCGGCCAGGATTGCCGTTGTAATTGGTTTGCGCATGAGTTCCCCACCATTAGGACAGACCAGTAATTCGCAGGACGCGAACCGCCGATGCCGCGCTTGTGCGCCGCAACGCGATCCACCGCTGACTGCACCCTATTCCATCGCGGGCATTCGACATGCCGGAAGGAGTCGACCGGATCTGACGGATCCGCACGGACAGCCGAATTTATTCCTTTGCAGCAGTCCGGTAAACAGCCCACAGGTCGATCTGCAACGAACTTGTGCCGCGGTCGGCGAAAGATCGACATGCGCTGCCGAACGGTCGCTTTCCAGCGCCGTGGGCCGCGCCGGCGCGCGGCAGTTCCTGAACGAACCCCTGCGTAAAAATTCCATTGTTCACGAGCCAGCCTGCGAATGCTGCCTACGGTGGCCTCGCGCATCGCAGCGCCGCGCAGTCGATTCCGGTGCGCTGTTCAATAGAAGGAGAGAGCATCATGAAGAATTCCACTTTTGCAATTCCGGTGTTTGCTCTGGCCGTCGCCCTGGGCGGCGCTGTCGTGGCGCAGGCGGGCACCCCGGCCGACACGCCGAACGGCGAAACGGCGACGAAGTCCGACCAGCCGGTCACCGATACCTGGATCACGACCAAGGTGAAGACCGAGCTGGCGACGACCGACGGCGTCAAGAGCACCGAGATCAGCGTCAAGACCATCGATGGCGTCGTCACGCTGACCGGCGTTCTGGCCACTGACATCGCGGTCAAGAAGGCGGTCGCCGCGACCGAAAGCATCAAGGGCGTCAAGCGCGTCGATGCGACCGGCCTGAAGTCGAAGAGCTGATCCCGATACGAAGCCCATCCATCCGGTCGCACATGAACTTCGTGGGCGACCCCGAAGAGGACCAACCGATGAACGAAGACAAGATCAAGGGGCAATGGAAGCAACTGGCCGGCAAGCTGAAGGCGAAGTGGGGCCAGCTGACCGATGACGACCTCAAGGTCGCCGAAGGCAACAGCGAGTACCTCGCCGGCCGTCTGCAGGAGCGCTACGGCATCGCGCGCGACGAAGCGCACAAGCAGATCAAGGAATTCGATCGCACGCTGTAAGGCGCTGCTGCTCGCCGTGACGCGACGCGTCTAGGCGAACGCATGAAGCAATGTGAGGGGAAGCGGCGCGTGCCGCTTCCCCTTTTTGCGTCCGCGATGCGAGATCAGAAGCCGGGAACCTGCAGCGCGCGACGCAGCGGATCGAGCAGCGCGCCATAGCGCTGCGCGCGCGACGTGTCGGTGCGCAAGGGCTGGCGCACCTGCCCGGCGCTTGCCGAGCGCACGCCGCGCGTCGCTTCGTGGAAGCGCAGAAATCGCTCGTCGAAATGGAGTCCGCAAAATTCGACGAGCGCGCGGATCTCCCGCGCGGGAGACGAAAGCAAAGTCTCGTAGTCCTGCACGCGCATGTGCTGCGGATGGCGCTCGGCCCAGAATCGCGACAGGCGATCGTAGTCGCGCCACTGTGCGCCGAGTTCGCCGAGGTCGTATGCATAGCGGACCAGACCCGGCGCGAACAACTGCTTGTAGCAGGACCAGCACGTCTCCAGCGCATCGCGCCGGCAGTCGATGATCTTCGCGCCGGGCAGCATCGCGCGGATCGCACCGACGAGAATCCAGTTGTTCGGCAGCTTGTCGGTCGAACGCGGACGCTGCTTTCGCCAGCGCGCGGTACGCGCGAGGTATTCGCGTCCGAGCCGCTCCCAGTCGGCCGCGCTCGCAGCCGCGGCCCACGCCGCGAACGGCACGCCGCGACGCTTGGTCTCGCCGGCGATCGTGGCGGGGAGGTCCGGCAGTTCGCTGGCGCCTTCGATGTCCGGATGCACGGCGAGGATCTGCTCGATCAACGTCGTGCTCGAGCGCGGCAGGCCGACGATGAAGATCGTCTCCTCGCCGATCGCTTCGCGCGCCTGCGCAGCGGGCGCGGAAAACGCCGCCATGATCCCGTCGATCTCGCGGCTCGAAGCCGCGGTGTCCCACTGGATGCCGCGACGGACGAGCGCGTTCGCGCGCGTCAGCGTGGCGAACGCTTCGGCGTAGCGGCCGGCGTCCTCGTAGACGCGCCCCAGCGCGAAGCCGAGCGCGGCACGCGCCGGATCGGGCAGTGCGGCGTCGGCGTGAAGGCGTTCGAGTGCCGTGGTCTCGCCGGCGCCCAGAGGCACCGTCTTCATGTCGACCAGGCTGAACCAGGCTTGGTACGCGCGCTCGCCGCCGAGCGCGATCAGGCGGCGGTACTCGACGGCCGCTTCGTCGATGCGGCCGAGCGCCTGCAGGTTGCGCGCAGCCAGCAACCGGCCTTCCACGTGTCCCGGCGCCAGCTCCACGATGCGCCGCGCGCTGACGAGGGCCTCTTCGTGCAAGGCGCGCCTGTCGAGCAGCAGGCCCAGGCGCATCCACGCATTCGTGTCGGTCGGTGCGAGCGCACACGCGCGGCGCAGCAGATCGACGGCGCTGTCGCCGTCGCCCATGTCGGTCATCAGCTCGCCGAACTGACCGAGCAGCTGCGCATCGTCCGGTCGTGTCGCCAGTGCACGACGGTAGAGGTCGGCCGCTTCGGCCAGGCGCCCTTGGCGATGCCGCAGAAGGCCGTCCAGCCGCAGCATTTCAGGATGCGCCGCGGCCAGCACGCGAGCGCCAGTCAGCACGCGGTCGGCACCGGCGTAGTCGCGTCGATCGAGCAGGCGTGTCGCGTCGGTCAGCAGCGCAGCCACGCGCGGCGCCAGTCCTTGCAGGCGATGGCGCGGCGACGCTGGCTTTGCGGAGGAATGAGTCGGTGTCGTGGCCATGCCGGGAGACGAAACGTCGCCGCGCGCTGCGCCGACTTCGTGCGATTGCACTCGGCGTTAGCTTAGCAAACCCTTGCGCAGCTGCCGTTCCCGCCCGACCACGCCTCGTCTTGCCGATCTCGATGCGAGCGCGGCACGCGGTGCGTGCATCCGCGCTTCTTCTGCTCGATCGCGACTGAAGTCGCTCCCACCCTGCAATGACCGGTGGGAGCGGCTTCGGCCGCGATTCCGTCGCGCGACGATCGCGATGCTCAATGATCGTAGGCCGACTCGCCATGCGAGGCGATGTCGAGACCTTCGCGCTCCTGCTCTTCGCTGACACGCAGGCCGACGATCAGGTCGGCGATCTTGTAGGCGATGAAGGCGACGACGGCCGTCCAGACGATCGTGATGCCGACGGCCTTGGCCTGGATCAGCAGCTGCGCCGCGATACCCGGATAGCCGCTGGTCACCTTGACCCAGTCCTGCACCGAACCCGGGCCGCCGAGATCGGGCGAGTTGAAGATGCCGGTGAGGAGCGCGCCGCTGATGCCGCCGACCGCATGCACGCCGAATACGTCGAGCGAATCGTCGGCCTTGAGCAGCTTCTTGAGTCCGGTGACGCCCCACAGGCAGATCACGCCCGCGAGCAGGCCGATCGCGAACGCGCCCGGTACGCCGACGTTGCCGGCGGCCGGCGTGATCGCGACGAGGCCGGCGACGGCGCCCGAGGCGGCGCCGAGCATCGACGGCTTGCCCTTGATGATCCACTCCGCGAAGGTCCAGGACAGCACCGCGCATGCCGTCGCAAGATAGGTGTTGAGGAAGGCGAGCGATGCCGACGCGTTGGCTTCGAGCGCGGAGCCGGCGTTGAAGCCGAACCAGCCGAACCACAGCAGCGAGGCGCCGATCATCGTCATCGTCAGGCTGTGCGGGCGCAGCGCTTCCCTGCCGTAGCCGATGCGCTTGCCGACCAGGAACGCGCCGATCAGGCCAGCGACGCCGGCGTTGATGTGCACGACCGTGCCGCCGGCGAAATCGAGCGCGCCCATCTGCCAGATATAGCCCGCGGTCGCGTTCAGCGCATCGACCTTCGAGGCGTCGGCGTACGCGTCCGGACCCGGCCAGAACCACACCATGTGCGCGATCGGCAGATAGCTGAAGGTGAACCAGATCACCATGAAGATCAGCACGGCGGAGAACTTGATGCGCTCGACGATCGAACCGAGGATCAGGCAGCAGGTGATGGCCGCGAACGTCGCCTGGAATACGACGAAGACGATCTCGTACATCGGCGTCGCCTTCGAGAAGGTCGCGCCGAGCGACCAGTCGCCCTTGAACGCATCGCCGGTGCCGGCCAGGAACAGGCGGCTGAAGCCGCCGAAGAACGGATTGCCCTCGGTGAAGGCGATGCTGTAGCCGTAGACGCACCAGAGCACCGTGATCAGCGAGAACACGACGAACACCTGCATCAGCACCGACAGCATGTTCTTGCTGCGCACGAGGCCGCCGTAGAACAGCGCCAGGGCGGGCACCGACATCAGCAGCACGAGGGCCGTCGAAGTCAGCATCCAGGCGGTATCGCCCTTGTTGGGGACCGGCGGAGTCGGCGCTGCGGTTTGCGCGAACGCCAGCAGCGGCAGCAGGCAGAAGGCCGCGAGCGTGGCGAGGACAGGGGGTTTGATCTTCATGGGGCGGTATTCTCCTGTTCAAGTAGCCGTCCGTGGGGCGGGTACCCGTCGGCATCCATGCGACCTGCGCGCGCAGCCGGGCGGCTGCGTGCGACCTAGAGCGCGTCGTCGCCGATCTCGCCGGTGCGGATGCGCACGGTGTGATCGAGGTTCGTCACGAAAATCTTGCCGTCGCCGACCTTGTCGGTGCGGGCCGCATCGCTGATCGCCTCGATGACGCCGTCGACGCGCGCATCGGGCACGGCGGTCTCGAGTTTTATCTTCGGTACGAAGTCGACGACGTACTCGGCGCCGCGGTAGAGCTCGGTGTGCCCTTTCTGACGCCCGTAGCCCTTGACCTCGGTGACCGTGATGCCGGTGACGCCGGCCTGCGACAACGCATCGCGCACGTCGTCGAGCTTGAACGGACGGATGATTGCGGTGATCAGCTTCATGCACGTTCTCCTGCTGTCTCGAAAAGAATCAGAACGCCTTGGTCACGCTGAGCACGCCCGTGCTGCGGCCGAGGAAGTCGTTGTAGCCGTTCGTGTAGACGGCCTCGTCGGCGTTCGTGTCGTAGTACGCGAGCGCGACGGCGATGCCGTTCGCGAAGTTCTTGGTCACGCCGAGCTTCCAGTCGGTGTAGCTGGCGTCGCCGAAATTCTTCACGCGCTGGTGGCCGACGTGGCCGTTGAGCACCCAGGTCGGCACGAATTCCCAGTTCGCCGACAGGTCGAGGTAGTCGCTGTGCTTGGAGTCGGCGAAGCCGAACAGGTTGGTGAACGCGTGCGAATACTTCAGCGTGGCGATCGAGTAGCTGATGCCGACGTACGCCTCGGTCGTGTAGGGCCGCGTGAACCCGGTCGGGTAGGTGCCCGGGTAGTAGTACGTGTAGAGCCCGACGTCGAGCTTCCAGTCGGCATTGAGCAGAACGCGCCAGCCGGCATAGAGGTCGATTTCGAGGCTGTTGGAGACGTTCGTGCCGAGCGCGGAGTTGTCCGACAGCCAGCTGACGTTGCTGCCCCAGGCGCCGATGTACCAGCTGTCGGCGCTGCCGTATTCGACGCCGCCCTGCAGGGCGGGTTCCTGGTCGGTCTGCGATAGGCCGCGGAACAGATAGTCGCTGACGCCGCCGATGTTGCCCGTCAGTGCGGGGCCGCTCGGCGGCGCGTCGTCGGCGTGCGCGCAGGTGTATAGAAGTATCGAGGCGAGGACGGTGAGGCGGGATGGCACGGGCATGCGGATTCTCCGGGTCGGATGGGACTCGTCGCGCCGTGTTGCATCCGGCGCGGATCGATGCTCCCTGCGCGATAGCTCCAGGCATTGGAGGCTGTGCCGCCTCTCGATCGCCGCGTCCCGCGGTCCGACGCCCACAACAGGCGCCCCTCCCATCCATCGCGCCCTGCGCGATTTGAAACAACCGTTCGCCGCCTCCTTCGTGCTCCGGCACCGGGTCCGCGTGCGCTCGCCACTGCATCCAATCTACTAATGCATTAATTGCATAAGCAAACGAACATGCATCGGCCCGCCCGTGTTGGTGAATCCTTCCGTTCGAAACGAATCCGTTCTTTCCCGCCGGGGCGGGAAAGAATGGAGCAAAACCTGATCAGATCGCGTAGTACATCTGGTATTCCAGCGGATGCGTCGCCGCGCGGAAGCGCGTGACCTCCTGCAGCTTGAGGTCGATGTAGCCGTCGATGAAGTCGTCGCTGAACACGCCGCCGGCTTTCAGGAACGCGCGGTCCCGATCGAGCGCCTCGAGCGCCTGGTCGAGCGAATGACAGACCGTCGGAATGTTCTTCTCTTCTTCCGGCGGCAGGTCGTAGAGATCCTTGTCGGCCGGCGCGCCCGGATCGATCTTGTTGAGGATGCCGTCCAGGCCCGCCATCATCAGTGCGGCGAAGGTCAGGTAGCCGCTGTTGACCGGGTCGGGGAAGCGCACTTCGATGCGGCGCGCCTTCGGGCTGTGCACGAACGGGATGCGACAGCTCGCCGAGCGGTTGCGAGCCGAGTAGGCCAGCATGACCGGCGCCTCGAAGCCCGGCACCAGGCGCTTGTAGCTGTTGGTGGTCGAGTTGGCGAACGCGTTGATCGCACGCGCATGCTTGAAGATGCCGCCGATGTAGTAGAGCGCGGTCTGCGAAAGGCCGCCGTAGAGATCGCCGGCGAACAGGTTCTGTCCGTTCTTGGCCAGGGACTGGTGCACGTGCATGCCCGAGCCGTTGTCGCCGACGATCGGCTTCGGCATGAAGGTGACGGTCTTGCCGTTCTGGTGCGCGACGTTCTTGATCACGTATTTCATCGTGATCAGTTCATCGGCCTTCTTGACCAGCGTGTTGAACTTCGTGCCGATCTCGCACTGGCCCGCCGTCGCGACCTCGTGATGGTGCACTTCGACGATCATGCCGACCTGCTCGAGCACCTTGCACATCTCGCTGCGCAGGTCCTGGAACGAGTCGACCGGCGGTACCGGGAAATAGCCGCCCTTGACGCCGGGACGGTGGCCCGAATTGCCGGCCTCGAACGCGTTGCCGGACGACCATGCGGCCTCTTCCGATTCGATCTCGTAGGAGACGTGGCCCATCTCGTTGCGGAAGCGCACCGAGTCGAAGATGAAGAACTCCGGCTCCGGACCGAAGAAGGCGGTGTCGGCGATGCCGGTCGACTTCAGATAGGCTTCGGCGCGCTTGGCGACCGAGCGCGGATCGCGCGCATAGGCCTGCATCGTGCTCGGTTCGAGGACGTCGCACTGCAGCAGCAGGGTCTTGTCGGCCATGAACGGGTCGATCACGGCGCTGTCCGGATCCGGCATCAGCACCATGTCCGATTCGTTGATGCCCTTCCAGCCGGAGATCGACGAGCCATCGAACATCTTGCCGTCCTCGAACAGCGAGTCGTCGACCGAATGCGCAGGGAAGGTCACGTGATGCTGCTTGCCGAGCATGTCGGCGAAGCGAAGATCGATGAACTCGACTTCGTTTTCCTTGATCAGCTTGAAAACGTTCTGGGCGGACATGGAAGACCTCAAGATGTGGGTGCTGCAAATGCAGCAATGGTTGTGCCAACGGAAAAGGTTCTGAAATGTTCCGTGGAATCAATGCATTGAATAAAAATGACGGACCCCTGTTGCGCGCATATGGTGCAACTTTGAAGTACATTTGCACCATCATTGCGCATGCTGTGTGACAGCGGAAACGGTGTTGCACGTCACAGGCGTGTCCGACCATGCTTGCCGCGGCGGTGATCCTAACCAACTCCCCTTACCGAAAGGCTGATTCGTGAGCGACGTCATCAATCCGATCCTGCTGGGCCTCGTCGAAGGCATCACCGAATTCCTGCCGATATCGAGCACCGGCCACCTGCTGATCGCCGAGCATTGGCTCGGTCGGCGCTCGGACGTGTTCAACATCGTGATCCAGGCCGGCGCGATCCTCGCCGTCGTCCTGATCTATCGCGAGCGGTTGTGGCAACTGCTGACCGGACTCGGCAAGGCCGAGAACCGCGACTACGCGCTGAAGCTGACCGTCGCGTTCCTGATCACGGCCGTGCTCGGCTTCGTCGCGACGAAGCTCGGTTTCAAGTTGCCCGAGTCGCTGACGCCGGTGGCGTGGGCGCTGATCGTCGGCGGCTTCTGGATGCTCGCCGCGGAATGGCTCGCGGCGAAGCAGCCCGAACGCAGCGCGATCACCTGGCGCGTCGCGGTGCTGGTCGGTCTGGCGCAGGTCGTGGCGGCCGTCTTCCCCGGGACGTCGCGTTCGGCCGCGACGATCTTCGTCGCCTTGCTGGCCGGTACCAGCAATCGCGCCGCTGCGACGGAGTTCGCGTTCCTGGTCGGCATCCCGACGATGTTCGCCGCCAGCGGCTATGAGCTGTTGAAGTCGTTCAAGAGCGGCGCGCAGATGCACGAGGACTGGAGCGCGCTGGCGATCGCCTTCGTGGTTTCGCTCGTGACCGCCTTCGTCGCCGTGAAGTGGCTGCTCGGCTACATCCGTACGCACCGCTTCACGCCGTTCGCGATCTATCGCATCGTGCTCGGCGTCGTGCTGCTCGCGGCGTTGCCGGCGGGCGTCTGACGGCTACACGCCGGCGGCGCGGTTGAAATCGCCGATCGCGCCGATCAGATCCGTCAGCGCCAGTTGCTCGACTTCGGTGAGGTAGGGATTCCAGGCATCGAGCAGCATCACGACGCGCGTGTCGCCGCTGCGGTTCCACGCCTCGTGCTCGAACGTGTCGTCGAAGCTGAAGCAGGTGCCTTCCTCCCACCGGTGCAGTTCGCCGCCGACGACCAGTGCGCAATCGTCCGGCACGACCAGCGGCAGGTGCGTCACGATGCGCGTGTTGGTCACCCCATGGTGCGGCAGGATGTGCGATCCCGGCGTCAGCACCGAGAAGCACGCCTCCGGCGAATGGTCGCGGATGCGGCACAGCGGCGCGGCGTCCAGCGCGGCGGCCGTGCGCGGGCAACGGCGTGCGTTCTCTTCGTAGCGCACGCCGTGGCGATGGAAGAACAGCGCGTTCCAGGCCGGCGTGCCGCGTTCTCCGCGCAGGTGGTCCTGCAGCGCGCGCTGATCGTCGAAATGGCCGAGGAACGGTTCGAAGCCGTTGTCTTCTCCGAGCGCGGCCAGCATCTCGACGCGGATCGCGTCGGTTTGCGCCTCCAGATCGGCGTACCAGGGAAACAGCTCGCGATCGAAAAAGCGCGGTGCGGGCAGGTCGGGGAAATACAGGAACTTGGGGCGCTGCTGCGGCTCCGGATAGTGCGCGGTGAGATCGCCGAGATAGATCGCGAGCGACTTTTCGACACGCGCGACGGCCGTGCCGCCGTAGCGGTCGCGAAGCGGATTGAGGATCGAGAAGAACAGCGCGCGGCGGCCCTGTTCGACATAGCGCATCGCGTGCAGAACGAGCGCGCGCAGTTCCGGCGGCGTCGTCGCGTTGTCGAGCCACTGCCCGCGCCCCTGCGCCGCCCAGATCGCGCCGAAATACGTCGGCAGCGCTTCCTGGTGGCGGCCCAGCGACTGCAGGACCTCGGCGAGCCGCAGGCGCGGCACGAACGATTCGGCCGGCGGCACTTCCATGCACATCGACAATGCCTCGAAGGCTTCTTCGAGCTTGCCTTGCTCGCGATGCAGCACGCCCAGATTCACGCGCGTGATCAGATCCTTCGCATCCGCGCCGCGTGCCTGCTCGAGCAAGCGCAGCGCCTCGGCGCGGTCGCCGCGGGCATGCGCGCGAATCGCGAGAAAATTCAGCGCCTCCACGTGGGCGGGCGCATCGCGCAGCAAATCCGCATAGGCGCGCTCCGCTTCCAGCGCGCGCCCCTGCTTGGCCAGTTCGAACGCGGCTTGGCTGCGGGTGGCGAGATCGATGTGCGGATCGGTGGAAGGCGGGTTCATGAAGGGATTGGACCTTTCGGCAGGACGATCAGCGGCGCAAGGCCGGGTTGAGGCTGTAGGTGCCCGTCAGCACCGCCTCGGCGAGCACATGCGTGCTATCGCCGCGCGCACTTGGGCGAGGGTGAAGCGCGCGGGCAAATCGAGCGATGCGACATCGAGCGCGTACAGGTGGAACTGATAGTGGTGCATGCGCTCGTCGTTCCATGGCGGGCAAGGACCGTCGTAGCCGCAATAGTCGCCCGTCATGTCCGGATCGCCGGCGAACCAGCCGGTGTAGTCGTTCAGGCCCTGGTGCGAGCCGGGCGGGCCGTGCGGTGTCGCCTTGCCGTGCGCGACCACGCCGTCGCTGCAGCTCGCCTTGGCCAGTTCGCCGCACTCGCGCGGGATGTCGGCCAGCAGCCAGTGCACGAATTCCACGCGCGGCAGCGAAGCGGCGATGCGGCGTCCGGGCTTGTTGACGTCGTCGCCGACGCTCGGCACGTCCGGGTCGATGCACACGAGTGCGAACGATCGGGTCTGCGCCGGCGCGTCGGACCAGGCCAGATGCGGATTCCGGTTCGTCGACAATGCGATCGGTTCGCCGCCCGTACCGGGCTTGGCGAACGCGAGTTCGTCCGGAATCGGCTGCATGTCGCGAAAATCGTCGCTGCGCAGGTGCATGGTGTTCACTTTCCTTTGGGTGCCGAATAGCTCACGCGATAGACCTCGCCGGCCAGGTCGTCCGACACCAGCAAGGCGCCGTCGGGCATGACCAGGACGTCGGCCGGACGGCCGGATGCTTTTTCGTCCTGCTGGAAACCGTCGACCAGCGGCCGGTAGTTCTTCACCGTGGCGCCGTCGAGTTCGACCGCCATCACGCGATAGCCGGACTTCTTCGACCGGTTCCACGAGCCGTGCTCGGCGACGATCGCCGCGCCGCGGTATTCGGCCGGAAACATCGTGCCGGTGTAGAAACGCATGCCGATCGAAGCGACGTGCGCGCCGAGCTTGAGCACCGGTGGCGTCGCGTCCTTGCAGGAGCGGTCCTTGGCGAAGTCGGGATCGGGCGTGTCGCCCTGATGGCAGAACGGGAAACCGAAGTGTTCGCCGCGCTTCGTGATGCGGTTGAGTTCGTCCGACGGCAGGTCGTCGCCGAGCATGTCGCGGCCGTTGTCGGTGAACCACAGTGCGTGCGTGCCCGGCTGCCAGTCGAAGCCGACGGTATTGCGGATGCCGAAGGCTTCGTCGCGCCAGTCCGAACCGTCCGGCTTCATGCTGAGCAGCTTGGCGTGCTGCGAGTCCGGCTCGCACACGTTGCACGGCGCGCCGACCGGCACGTACAGGCGTCCGTCGGGGCCGAAGGCGAGAAACTTCCAGCCGTGATGCGTATCGGTCGGCAGCTTGTCGGTCACCAGTTCGGGCTTGGGCGGATCGTCCAGGTGGTTCTCGATGTCGCGCAGCACATAGATGCGGCTGATCGCGCCGATGTAGAGGTCGCCGTCATGGAAGGCGATACCCGACGGCAATTTCAGCGACGAGGCGACGACGCGCACCTTCTCGGCGCGTCCGTCGCCGTCCGCGTCGGTCAGCGCGTACACCTTGCCGGCGTCGTTCGAGCCGACGAAGACGGTGCCCTTGCTGCCGAGCGCAAGCTCGCGCGCATCCCGCACCTGTTCGGCGTAGGTCGCGATCTGGAAGCCGGGCGGCAGCGTGAGCGCCTGCGGCGGCTTGGCACAGGCGCCCATCGAAACGGTGCACAGCAAACTGAAAAGCGCGATCGTCCGCATGACGGGCCTCAGGGAGCAAGTTGCCGGAAGGGCGCGGCGAGGGCGTCGCCGTACCGTTGCCAGTGGCCCGGCGCGAAACGCATCGGCAGGCCGCCGGGGCTTCGCGCGGCTGCCTCCGGCGCCGAACCGCGCGACACGGTTTCGATGTCGAGGAAGCGGGCAAGTTCATCGGCGGCCGCGGCATCGTCGAGGATGCGGTCGGCGTCGACCACGAGACGGCGTGACGGATCGAACGCGGCGCCGACCTGGAGATGACGGCGCGCACGCTTCAGCCAGAGCGCCGCGACCGCGGGATCGGGGCACGGAAAGCCCTGCGCCCAGCCGAAGGCCAGCCAGTTGAGCAGCATGTCGCGCGGATCGCGCTCGACGACGATCAGGCGCGTGCCGGGCATCGCACCCTGGATCCAGTGCAGCAGCGGCGCGTCCCATTGCGGCAGCCAGTCGACCAGGACGCGATCGGCGCCCGCATCCGTGGCCGGCAGGCGCGTCCGATAGTGCTCCAGCATCGCCTCGCGGTCGTGCGGGCCGAGCGAGGCGGCGGCTACGCCGAAACGAGCGCGATCGAAATCTTCACCGCGCGTGACCGCGCCGAAGTGGTCGCGGAGTACCCGCAGCTGCGGCTGCTGCGCGAGCAGCGCGGCGACGAGCTCGACGCCGCTGCCGGGCGTGCCGAGCAGCAGCACCGGTGCGCGCGTTTCGTCGCCGGAGGCGACCGGGATTGCGCTCTGCAGGTCGTGCGGATCATCGAGCACGGGCAGCGAAGAGGGCAGGTCGCGCTGCGCTTCGGCGAAGCTGCGCGCGGCGGCCGCCGTCTCGCCGGCGCGGTCCTGCAAGCGGCCGAGGTAATTCCAGCGCAACCGCGCCTGCGCATCGTCGAGCGGCTGGCGGCGCAGCCGTTCGAGCACGTCCAGCGCGGCCGCATCGTCGCTGCGGCGAAGGAGGCTGCGCGCGTGCAGGAACAGCATGTCCGCATCGTCCGGCGCTGCGCGCAGAACGAGCCTGGCTTGGGCGTCCGCGTCGTCCCAGCGGCCGAACGATTCCTCGATCGACGCGAGGCGGCCGTGCGCCTGCAGATCGCCGGGATCGGCCTGGCTGATCGCTTGCCAATCGACGCGGGCCTCGCGCAGGCGGCCGATCTGGATCAGCGTGTCGGCGCGCGCGGCGCGCACCGCGCGATCGTGCGGTACATGGGCGAGATAAGCGTCGTAGGCCGCGATCGCTTCGTCGTCGCGCCCCAGCTGCCCCAGCACCCAGCCGAGCGCGCGTGCGAGCATCGGCCGCCGCGGATCGATCGCGAGCGCCGCGCGGTAGTGCGTCGCGGCATCGTCCAGGCGGCCTTCGGCGACGGCGGTATCGCCGAGTCCCGCCGAAGCTTGCAGATCGAAGCCGGGCACGCTGAGCAGTGCGCGGTAGTGCGGTTCGGCTTCGCCGGCGCGCTCCAGTTTGACCAGGACCTCCGCCAGCATCTGCCGCACCTGGTGCAGCTGCGGCTGCAGGCGCAGCGCATTGGCGAAGGCCTGCTCGGCAAAGGCGAGCGTGCCACGCTGGACGAAGGCCTGGCCGAGCATCGTCTGCACGATCGCATCGTCGGGAGCCAGCGCGGCGGCGCGCGTCAGGTAGCCGAGCGCCGCATCCACGTCGCCGCGTTCGAGCGTCAGCGCGCCGAGGCCGGCCAGCGCGAGCGCGTCGTCGCCGGCGCGCAGCGCGGTGCGGAAGTGCTGCTCGGCCGCCGGCAGGTCGCGCTGCATCATCGCGATCTGGCCGAGTCCCGAATGCACGCCGCCGATATTCGGATTCAGCGCCAGCGCATGCCGATAACCCTGCTTCGCTGCCGCGTGGTCGCCGCGGCGGAAATATACGCCGGCCAGCGTCGCCTCGATCGACGCGTCGGTGGGCGCGAGTTCGCGCGCACGTTCGAGCAGTTCCAAGCCTTCCTCGTCGTCGCCGCGCTGGTGGCACAGCAAACCGAGCAAGTGCAGCGCTTCGACATCGTCCGGATGATCGGACAGCCGTGCGCGATAACCCTGCTCGGCCTCGTCGAGACGGCCCTGGCGATGCAGGTCGATGGATTCCTTGAGCATGGATTGGACGGTGCTTGCGTAGGGGACGGAGCGCTCGATGCTGCGGCAATTGCCGCCGCGCGGAGCCTCGGAATTATGCCTCATGCGGGCATGCTAGGCTTGTGCGTTTACCAGAACGCATCCTCGACTCCCCATTGCCCCGGTCCCCGAGCGCCGTGCCCGTCCACCAGGATCTCGTCACCTTGCTGCGTGCGCGCACGCCGCTGCTGCTGGTCGATTCCGCCGCCGAAACGCGCGTGGTCGCCGGTTTTCGCCACGCGATCGCGCAATCGCTGCGGCCGCTGTATCGCTGGAGCATCACCGACGGCCTGAAGCGACTGGACTTCGATGCCGAGGACGAGCGCGAGACCCCGCCGGATGCGAGCCTGATGCTGCAGGCGATCAAGCAGCAGCGCGCACCGGCCGTATTCCTGCTGCTGGATTTTCAGCCGTACCTGCGCTACCCGATGACGCTGCGCCTGCTGCGCGAGATCGTGCAGAGGCAGGACTGCGCCGAGCACACGCTGGTGCTGGTCGGTGCCGCCTACGAATTGCCGCCCGAACTCGACGCGGCGGCGACGCGCTTCCAATTCGATCTGCCGGACGCCGAAGCGATCGCCGCCCTGGTGCGCGAGGAAGCCTTCAACTATTCGCGCGAGAACGACGGCCGGCGCGTCGTCGTCGACGCCGAAGCGGCGCGTGCGGTCGTACGCAATCTGAAGGGTCTGGATCTCGACGACGCGCGCCGCATCGTGCGCAAGCTGATCTACGACGACGGCGCGCTGACTGCGGCGGACCTGCCGGAACTGGCCTACGCCAAGTACGCCCTGCTCGATCGCGCCGGCCTGCTGCACTTCGAGTACGACACGGCGCAGTTCGCGCAGGTCGCCGGCCTCGCACGCCTGCGGCAATGGATCGCACAGCGCAAGCCTGCATTCCTCGGCGACAAGCTCGCAGCCAAGCTCGATCCACCCAAAGGCGTCCTGCTGCTCGGCGTGCAAGGCTGCGGCAAGAGCCTCGCCGCGAAAGCGACGGCCGGCGGCTTCGCGGTGCCGCTGCTGCGCCTGGACATCGGCACGCTCTACAACAAGTACCACGGCGAAACCGAACGCAACCTGCGCGAGGCGCTGAAGAACGCCGAGCTGCTGGCGCCCTGCGTGCTGTGGATCGACGAGATCGAAAAGGCGCTGGCGACCGACGGCGCCGACGACGGCGTATCGCGGCGCGTGCTCGGGTATCTGCTCACCTGGATGGCCGAACGCAAGGCGCCCGTGTTCCTGGTCGCGACGGCGAACGACGTGCAGGCCTTGCCGGCCGAGTTGCTGCGCAAGGGCCGCTTCGACGAAGTGTTCTTCGTCGACCTGCCGGATGCGGCGGCGCGCGCGGACATCTTCCGCCTGCACCTCGCGCGCCGCGACCTGCGTGCCGACGACTACGATCTCGCTGCGCTCGCCGCGGCGACCGACGGCTATTCCGGCGCGGAAATCGAGCAGATCGTGGTCGCGTCGTTGTACGCGGCGGTAGGCAAGCCGGCGCCGACGCAGGAACAACTGCTCGCCGAGACGCGCAACACGCGGCCGCTGGCGGTACTGATGGCCGAACGCGTCGCCGCGCTCCGGGAATGGGCGCGAGGACGGACGGTGGCGGCGGACTGACGTCGACCCGTACAGGTTCTGCCGCGCAAGACGCTTTTGCCGTCATTCCCGCTGCCGCGGAAGCGCTTGGCGACAGCGAACCTGCTCACTTCGCGCCGCTACGCCATCACGGCGGCGGCGCGCTCCGGTTCCGCCTCGGCCACTGCGCCGCCAAGGTGCGCCAGCATCCGCTGTGCGATGTAGTCCTCGGTGAAGCTGCGCAGCGACAGGTCGCCGATGAAACCGCAGTGGCCGCCGTGCTCGGCGATCTCCAGTTCCACCTGCGGCGGCAGCTTCAGCTTGCGAAAGTCGGCGACCGGGATGATCGGATCGTCGGCTGCGGTCAAGATCGTCGCCGGCACGCGCAATGCGGCGAGCGTGTCGCCGGCGATCGAGTAGCCGTCCAGGTAGTTCTCGAGCGAGCCGAAGTCGGTGTGGCGCAGGACCAGCGCGCGTGTGAGCTCGCGCAGGTTGCCGGCCATGTCTTCCTTCGAGAACCAGTCGTCGTCGGGAAACAGGCGGCGCTTGCGACGAAGCGACCTTCTCCACTTGTATAAAAAATAGCGCTCGTAGAACCACGGTCCGTTCTCGATCCCGAACAGCCCGCTGGCGGGACTGACGACCGGGCACACCGCGAGCGCGTAGGCGAGGCGAATGCCGGCGGCCGGCGCGCGCAAGGCGACGCGCAGGGCGAAGTTGCCGCCGAGCGAGAAGCCGGATATCGCCAGCGCGCGCGGCTCGAACTCGCGCTGGATCGCGGCGACCGCGCCGACGACCTCGTCGATGCGGCAGGAATGGAACAGTTCGCGGTTGAGGTGCAGCGTGTCGCCGTGGTCGCGCAGGTTCAGGCGGAACAGGTCGAAGCCTTCCTGCAGCAGGCGCGCGCCGGTGTTGACGACATAGGTGGAATTCGCGCTGCCTTCCCAGCCGTGCAGCAGCACGATCAGGCCGCGCGATACGCCCAGCACGGTCTGCGGTGTGTGGAAGCCTTGCAGGCGCACGCCGTCGCCGCAGTCGAGCAGGTACTCGGTCGAGTCGCGTTCGATCGCGCCGCGGCGATGCCGCGACGCCCAGCGGCGCAGTCCGCTCGAGGCGAGCATCGACTGCAGGTGCGCGCTGCGCAGCCAGCGCGGCGGATTGAAATCGGCCGCCCGCACGGCCGCCTCAGTCGCCATAGCCGAGCAGGTGGACGATGCGTGCGCGGCTCTCTTCGGCCATGCGCCGCCGCGCGTCGGGCGTGGCCGGCACGGGTTCGAGGAAGTGGATCTCGGCATCCATCGACGGACCGCCGAGGATGCGCAGGAAGTTGGCGAAGAAGCTTTCCTTGACGCCGAACGGCACGCGCGGATCCTGCGTGCCGTCGCGCCCGTAGCGCAGCGCGACCGGCTGCACCGGCGCCCCGGCGTCGAGTGCGGTCTGGAAGATGCGCGCATGGAAGGTGCCGACGCGATCGCCGTGGCCGCTGCCGCCTTCGGGGAACACGCCGACCGGTTCGCCGGCGCGCAGGCGGTCGACCACGGTCGCCATCACCGTGGCGAGCGAATCGGTGCTACCGCGGCGATGGAAGATCGTGCCGGCGCGTCCGGACAACCAACCGACGAACGGCCATCCGGCGATCTCGCTCTTGGCGACGAAACTGACCGGACGCTGGCTGTGCATCAGTTCGATGTCGAGCCAGGAAATGTGGTTGGCGACATACAGCACGGCGCCCGGCAGCGGCTCGCCGAAGCGGCGGATGCGGAAGCCGAAGATGCGCACGAGCACGCCGGACCACCAGCGGATCATGAATTTCTCGAGCGAGGTACCGCCGACGGGAATGCGCGCGGCCAGCGGATTGAGCACGAGCACGCCGAGCGGCGCACTGATCAGCACGTGCAGCAGCAGCAGCGGTGTGCGGATCGCGTAGCGCAGCGGGCGCAGGCGGTCGCTCGACGCGGGCGACACGGAGGAATCGGCGGAAACGTTCATCGGGACGCGCATGGTAGCGGAAGTTCGTGCCGGCGCGCGCCGCACCGGCCCGATTTCGCAGTCGCGCTCAGGCGCGGGCCATGCCGCGCCGGGCCCGGTTCGCGCAGCGGGCGGCCAGGACATTCGTTCGGAAGGCTCCGGCCGGCAGCGCGGGTGCCATGGCACGCCTCCGCCGTCGTGCCGTCGCGCGCCCGGCCGCCCGCGAACGCCGCGAAAAATAAATGACGGCTTTCGCCTCCGTTCGGTGATTCGACATGTACACGGCGCTCATGCGCCCGCTTTGTACAGACGACACGGCAGGGAGGTGTTCATGTTCTACCTATGGGGCTCCGGCGGCGATCGCGCCGTCGCAGGCGACGGCGACGTGCACCTGTGTCCGATTTGCAATTCCACCCAATCGTTCGATCTCGTCGTCGACTATCGCTACTGGCATGCCTGGTACCTGATTTCGTTCGTCACTCGGCGCACGTATTCGTTCATCTGCCGGCGTTGCGGCAACGGCGCAGTCGCCAAGCCGGCCGAGTACCGCGGCAAGCTCGGCAAAGATCCGATCCCGTTCGTGAGGCGGCGCGGCTGGACGATTCCGCTCTTCGCGCTCGTGCCGCTGATCGCATTGGGCGCGTATTTCTCCGGCGAGACCGACAAGCGCATGGAAGCGATGCTTGCCGCGCCGCAAGTCGGCGACGTCTACAGCATGGAACTGTCCCATGTCGCCGAAAGCGCGAGCGGCCATGCCGAAGCCTACGGCGACCTGCGCCTGGCGGCGATCGAAGGCGGCACGTTCAAGTTCTTCGTCGCCCGCCGCCTGTGGGATCGCAAGCGCGATCTGCGCAAGGACGAACGCCGCGGGGACATCTACTCCGAGACCGAATACGACCGCGACGACATCGTCGAGCTCGACGCCGCACGGCTGAAGTCCCTCAAGGCGAACGGCACGCTGTTCGACATCCACCGCAAGCCGTAGGCGTGCGGCGCGCTTCCCAACCCAACGAAAAAGGACACACGATGAATCTCAAGTACCTGGTGCTGGCCGCCGCATTCGCCGCCAGCTTCGCCGGCAATGCGGCCGCGATCGATCTCGGCGGCGCACTGAGCGCAGGCGCCGACGCCGCCAAGGGCGCGACCCTCAGCGACGAGGAGGTCCGCGCGTCGGCCGACGAAGCCTGCCAGTGGATGGACCAGAACAACAAGGTGGCGCCGCCCGGCAGCAAGTACGCCAAGCGCCTGGCCAAGCTCGTCCAGGGTCTGGAGAACGAGGACGGCATCAAGCTCAATTTCAAGGCGTACGTCGTCGTCGACGTCAACGCATTCGCGATGGCGAACGGCTGCGTGCGCGTGTTCGCCGGGCTGATGGACATCGCCAGCGACGACGAGATTCGCGGCGTCATCGGCCACGAGATCGGTCACGCCAAGCTCGGGCACACCAAGGCGAAGATGCGCACCGCGCTGATGACGCGCGCGGCGCGCCAGGGAGCCGCGTCGACCGGCGGCAAAGCCGGCCGGCTGGCGGCATCGGACATCGGCGGCGTCGCCGAAAGCTTCGTCAATGCGCAGTTCTCGCAAAAGGAAGAAAGCGAGGCCGACGCCTATGGCTACCGCTTCATGGTCAAGCACCACTACGACCCGAACGCGATGGTGAGCCTGTTCAAGAAGCTGCCCGGCGGCGGTGGACTGATGTCCTCGCACCCGGCATCGCCCGATCGTGCGAAGAAGATCGAGGCGCTGATCAAGAAGGGCTGACCACGCGCGGTCCGAATGCGCGGCGGCGAGACGCGGACGCGACATGCGCAGCCGGCTCGCGCGGGCGGCCGTCGGCAGGATGCCGTCCGCAATCGGACCCCGCGCACGCCAATCGCCTGTCGGACTGGCCGCTTCCATTTCATCCACGGAGCCTCCGGCGCGTTCGCCGACGGGCGTCGAATCGACACAACGGGAATCTCACTCATGAATGCCAACGCGAATGCCGTCGCCCCCTCCCCAGCGGGAGCCGCCACGGTCGACATCGATGCACTGGACGTGTCCGAACGCTGGAAGACCTATTTCAAGGCCATGCTGAAGCATGGAGGTCTCAAGGCCAACCGGTTTTCCGGGCAGTCGCGTGAGGAACGCATCGCCGCGCTGAAGGAGTTGCGGCCGCCGATCTCCAGTTTCGTGCTGGCCTTCATGTTCGGACTCTTCTACTACCTCGCCAAGGGCATGTGGCGCAAAGGCCTCGTTCTCCTTCTCATGGTGTTGGGCGTACAGATCGTGCTGGGGATCGTGTTGTACGCGATCGGTGGAGAGACGCTGTCGAACGCGGTGGGATTTCTCGGCGGAGCGCTTTTCGGGACGATCGCACCGCGCGACTTCTACGCGTTCAAGGTCGAGGGCGACCAGGGCTGGATGCCGGTGCGTCCGTTTTGAGCGCGCGGGGCGGCCGCCACGATATCGCCATGGAATCCCTCCTGCAGGAGCCGGCTTCGGCCGGCATTGCCCTGGGCGCCGCTGCCGACGCGTATCCGCCCGCCGTTTCCCGCTGGCTGATCGCAGACCTCGTCCTGTGCGCCTTCAACGCATTGTTCGTTCTGGTTGGTCTCGTGATGCTCGGCGGCGGAGCGGACGGGGGCCCGGTTTCCATTCTGGTGATCGAGACGGTCGTGCACGCGGGCATCGCCCTCTTCGGAATGTCCGCCAATATCGCGCTGCTGCGCCGCAGGCTGTCGGGCGCGGCGCTGGCGAAGATCGCGCTGGCCTTCGTCGGCGCCGGCATGGCGGTCGTGCTGTACGAAGTGCCGATGCGGATCGACGACCCGGAGTCCACGTGCACGCCCGAAACCATCGTCGCAGGCGCTGCGGTCGGCATGGCCATCCGGCTCACGATCAATCTGATCTGGTTCGACATGGTGCGCCGTGCGCAGAAACTGTTGCGCAGCGCCCCGGCACACGAGGGCTGAGCGCGCGCGCGGATTTGCGCGGCGAACGATCGCGCCGATCGTCGAGCCTACCGAGTCGTTTCGACGATCCGCTTGATGTGCGGATCGGCCAGCGGCGACTCGCGCAGGAACTTCGCCGCCTCCGCAATCATCGCGTTCGCGGCGGCGACATCGGCGCCCGGCTGCTGCCGCCGGCACAGGCCGAGCACGAACTGCGCATAGGCCGCGCGCCAGCGCTGGAGCTTGGTCTGCGCGTGCGCGCGATCCTGTGCGACCACCGCTTCGACATCGGCGACGCCGGCTCCGCAGCGGCCGTCGAGCGCGTCGAACTGCGCCAGCAGGTAGCGCACGTTGACGATCATCTTGTCGTTCGACGACTGGTCCATGCGCACCAGTCCGTCGAGCGCTGCGTGCGCGTGGCGGCGGGCGGCGTCGAGATCGCCGAGGTCGCGCTCGTCCTCGGCCAGCTCGGCCTCGAGCATCTGCACGTCGAAGCTCGTTTCGTCGCCGTTGCGCCGCAGCGCCTCCAGCGCTTCCTCGTGCCGTTTGCGCGCGCCGCGCGGGTCGCCCTTGTACTGGCGGATGTTGCCGAGCAGTTCGAGTGCATCGCTGGTGCCGGCGGAGCCGATGCGTTCGAGCGATGCCAGCACCGATTGCGCGATCCGCTCCGCTTCGTCGTAGTTGCCGTCGGAGAGATGGAACCGGGCCGAATTCTGGGTGGTGACGATCGCGCGATAACTGTCCGCACCGCCGTGCGCGATCGCGTAGCGGCGCACCCGATCGCCGAGCGCGATCGCCGCATCGAGATCGCCCTGCGCGAACTTCGACGCGGCCAGGGCGATTTCGATTTGCGCCGTGCTTTCGGCGTCGTCGCCATAGCGATCGCGCGAGGCCGCCGACGCGCGTTCGAGGATCGCATCGGCCTTCTTGAAATCGGATTGGCGTACGAGCGCGCGGCCGAGCCAGGCCGAACTTTCCAACGTACGCGGGTGCGCATCACCGTAGATCGCGCGGTTGGCCTCGACGGCTTCCTCCAGGATCGCCACCGCGTCGTCGTTCTTCCCCGCGCTGCCGAGCAGGGTGGCCAGCTCGACGCGCAGCAGATTCACATCCGTCGCCGACCCGGTCGTCGATCGATCGCGAATCGCGATGGCTTGTCGCAGGCGTTCGATCGCCTCGCCGCGACGGCCGCGGGCCTCCTCCAGGCCTGCATATTGATGCAGCGCTTCCGCCAGGTCGGTTTCGGCCGTCACGCCGAGTTCGCGTAGATCTTCGATCGAGCGGCTGAAATTCGCGTCCGCCTCGTCGAGCCGGCCGACACGCCGCTGCAGGGTGGCCAACTGGTAGGCGGCGACGGCGGTCTGGCGCGCGGATTCGCCGCTGGAGCTGCGCGAGGTGCGTCCTACGATACCTTCCAGCATCGCGCGCGCCTCGTCGTACGGACCGTCGCCGTGGCCGACGGCGCTGGCGTAGCCGAGCGCCAGCTCGACCGCCAGCGCCGAATTCTCGCCCGATCCGGCCACGGCAGCGTCATGACCGCTCTTGAGGAGCGCGGCCGCCTTGGCGTACTCGCCGAGTCCGATATAGGTGCGTCCGAGCGCGGAGAACATGTGCGCGCGCATCTGCGGCTGTTGCCGCAGATCGATTTCCGCGCGGCGCACGCCGGTATCGATCAGCTCCAGCGCGTTGGGCGCTTTGCCGCCGGTGATTTCCGGATTGGCCGATTCGAACACGCCGACGAGAAAGTCGCGCACCGCGTTCGCTGCCCTGGCCTGCGCCGCGGCGCCCGCCGCCTCCGCCTCGGCGCGGTCGCGCTGCACGCGTGCCTCGTGCGCCTGCCACAGCGTTCCGGCCATGCCGCCGAGCAGCAGTAGCGCAATCAGCGCCGCAAGGGCCATCGCGACGCGGTGCCGCTGCAGATAACGGCGGGCACGATCGAGGGCGTCGGGCGCGCGTGCCGCGATTGGCCGCCGCGCGAACGCGGCGTCGACATCGGCGAGCAGCGCTTCGGCCGTGCCGTAGCGGGCCGATGCCGCCTTGCTCAGCGCCTTCAGCGAAATCGCGTCGAGGTCGGCGACGAGCTGGCTGGATTCGCCGCGCAGCGCGCCTGGCGGCGCGACCGTGCTCGGCGCGCGCGGCGCTTCATCGCGAATCGTGGCGACCATCGCGCCGAGCGACAGCCCATGCAATGACAGCGGCGGCTTCCCGCACATGAGGAGATAGAGCACCCCGCCGAGCGCGTAGATGTCCGAGCGCACGCTCGCGACGTTCTCCTCGATCAGCTCCGGTGCGGCGAATTCCGGCGTCAACGCGATTTGCGTCGCCCGGGTCGCGTCGATCGGGTCAGCCAGCACGCGCGCGATGCCGAAGTCGAGCAGATGCGCGCGATCGGCGCGGTCGACGAGGACGTTGGCCGGTTTGATGTCGCGATGCACGACGAGAAGTTCGTGCGCATACGCGACCGCCTCGGTGATCTGCCTGAACAGATCGAGCCGGCGTGGCAGGCTCGGCTGCTCGCGCTCGAGCCAGGCATCCAGCGTCATGCCTTCGATGTATTCGGTCACGAGGAACGGGTGACCTTCCGCCGTCGTCCCCGCGTCGAGCAGGCGCACGATGCCGGGATGCCGCAAGGCGGCCAGCACGCGCCGCTCGGACTCGATGTGGCGTGCCAGTTGCGGACGGTCGTCGCGGATGAACTTGATCGCGACCTGTTTGGCGAACAGGCCGTCGGCGCGCTCGCCGATCCAGACCTCGCCCATGCCGCCGCGTCCGATCGGCGTCGTCGCGCGCCAGTTGCCGACGGCTCTGGCGCCACGGCCGTCAGCCGCTTCGGCCGGCTTCGGCTCCAGGTAGTCGGTCGAACGCTCGATCCCCGCCAGCCAGCTGCGCAAGGCATCCGCATCGGCGACGTTCGCGCGCGCAATCGCCTCGACGAACGCAGCACGCTCGGCGCGCGGCACATCGAGCAGGCGGTCGAGCAGCGCCTCGCGGCGTTCCCAGTCCTCGCTGGCCGGATCCATCAGCCGGCCGAATCCGGGTGCAGCTTGTCGTACAGCCAGCCGCGCGCCTTGAGCCAGTCTCGTCTCACCGTGCTGGAGTCGAGATCGAGCACCTCGCCCGTCTCAGCCTCGCTCAACCCGGCGAAATAGCGCAGTTGCACGACTTGGGCCAGGCGTGGGCGCACGCGTTCGAGCTGGTCGAGCGCGTCGTTGAGCTCGAGAATCCGAGTTGCCTCGCCGAGGTCGCCGCCGATCTGCGCGCCGTCGCCGAGCGTCTCGTGATGCGCACCGCTGCCACGCTTCTGCGCGACACGGTCGCGCGCGTGGTTGATCACGATGTGTCGCATCGCGCGCGCGGCGAGCGAGAGGAAATGCACCCGGTCGATCTGTTCGAACAGTTCCGGCGAGCCGGCGAATTTCAGGTACGCCTCGTGGACGAGCGCCGTCGTCGACAGTGTTTCACCGGCCGCGCCGCGTCGGCGCTGCCGATGCGCGATCTGGCGCAGCTCGTGCTGCATGTCCGTCATCCATTGCGAAAGATCGCCGTCGCTCGCTTCGATGGCGCTTTCGATGTGGGCGCGGATGTCGTCTTCGGAAAGGCGTTTCATGGCGAGCGATGGCACGAAAGCGTATGACGCAGGCGGGCACGGAGCATCGTTGCCGTTCCCTTTCGCACGGAACTCGTTGCTTCTCGAACGGCGAAAGCGAACCCGGAAGATGGGCGGCGCCGCGATGCACCCCACAGGCACGGCCAGTATAGGGTGAGGATCGGCGCGTCCAGAGCGGTGCGTGGCGCGGAAACTCGCCAAATGTGTATAGAAATGTTTCGAATCGCCGCGTCGACGGTGAAGCCGGAAGTAGGTGCCGACGCGAACGGCTTTATTCGTCTGAAACGAGTTTCACGTCTGTCGCGAGCCGCGCCACGAATCGGTTGGCGACGTCATTCGCCATCTCGATCCGAAGCCAGTTGCGACTCGGCTTCGGCCAGGTCGTTCAGATGCTGCTCCCACCAGCGCGCTTCGCCGACGTAGGCGAACGCGCGCGGGAATGCAGGATCGTGCCAGCGCGCAGCGACCCAGCCGGCCCAGTGCACCTGGCGCATGATGCGCAGCGGCTCGATCAGCTGCAGTTCGCGCGAATCGAAGTCGCGGAATTCGCCATAGCCTTCGAGCAGCGCATCGAGCGCGCGCGGCGAAGTCGCGAGCATCCACAGGTCCTGCACCGCAGGGCCCGTGCGGGCATCGTCGAGGTCGACGAAATGCGGGCCGAAGTCGGTCCACAGCACGTTGCCGGCGTGGCAGTCGCCGTGCAGGCGGATGCGCGCGACGGGTTCGAGCGCCGCGAAGCGATCCTCGATCGCTGCCGCGATCGCGCCGGTGCGCGCGCGATAGACGGCGGACAGCCGTTCCGGCAGCAATCCCGACGCCAGCGTCGCGCGCGCGGCGTCGCGCACGAACGTGTTGGTGTCGATCGTGCCGCGGGCCTGGAAGCGCGAGCGCGCTCCGACGCCGTGCATGCGCGCGAGCAGGCGGCCCATCCAGGCGAGCTGATCGGGCGATTCGAGTTCCGGCGCGCGGCCGCCGCGGCGCGGATACAACGCGTAGCGAAAGCCGGCGTGGGTCAGCAGGGAGGCCCCGTCGACGAGCAGCGGGGCGACCACCGGCAGTTCCTGCGCCGCCAGTTCGAGCGCGAACGCGTGTTCCTCGGCGATCGCCGCGTCGCTCCAGCGTCCGGGTCGATAGAACTTCGCCACCAGCGGCGCGCCGTCTTCGAGGCCGACTTGATACACGCGGTTTTCGTAGCTCGCCAGTTCGAGCAGGCGGCCGTCGGTCTCGAAACCGGCGTCCTCGACCGCATCGAGGACGACGTCGGGTGACAGCCCGGAATAAGGCGTCGCGTTCACCGGCATCGGCTCAGACGGCCTTCGGCGACGGTCGCGGCACCACCGCCAAGGTCAGCCGCGAGATGCACACCAGGCGCGCATGCTCGTCTTCGATGCGGATTTCCCACACCTGCGTCGTGCGGCCGAGGTGCAGCGGGCGCGCGATGCCGGTCACCAGGCCGCTGGTGACGCTGCGGACGTGGTTGGCGTTGATGTCGAGGCCGACCGCCAGCTCGGCGCCGGAGTCGATGCACAGGTTGCCCGCGAGGCTGCCGAGCGATTCGGCCAGCGCGACCGAGGCGCCTCCGTGCAGCAGGCCGAACGGCTGGTGCGTGCGGGCGTCCACCGGCATCGTGCCGCGCACGAAGTCGTCGCCGATCTCGGTCACGCGCATGCCGAGGTGCTCGACCAGCGTGTTTCGGTTCCAGCCGTTGATGCGGTCGAGGTCGATCGGGCTTTTCCAGAGGCTCATGGCGGTTTCCGCGCGGAACGGACTCGTATTAGATCGACTCCGTGCCGCTGCGGGAAGGCGCGGATGCCGATGGGCGCGCAGGCGGCGTTTTGGAAAAGCGCGCGCTTCGGTCAGAATCGGCGGGTGTCCTACACCGTCACCCTCCAGGCCAGCGGCCTGCAATTTCCCGTCGACGCCGGCGAAACCGTTCTTCAGGCCGCTCACCGAGCGGGCCTGGCGTTCCCGTATGCCTGCGTGGGCGGCGCCTGCGGCAGCTGCAAGGCGACGCTGGTATCGGGCGAATGCGTCTATCTGCGCGATGCGCCGGCCGACGCCGCGAGCGCGCTCGAACGCCGCCAGCGCGTGCTGCTTTGCCAGGTCAGGCCGACGAGCGATCTGGTCATCGCGGTCGGCGAAGTCGCTTCCGGGGCTGACATCCCGCGCCGCCGGTTCGCGATGGAGGTGGTCGGCAAGAAGCAGCTCAGCGAGGATGTGATCCAGCTGACTCTGGATTCCCCCGGCGGCGAGCGCATGCGCCGGCTCCCCGGGCAATACCTGCACGTGCTGCTCGACGACGGACGCGAACGCGCCTTCTCGATCGCCAATGCCCCTCACGCGGACCGCACGATCGACCTGCACGTGCGGCGCGTCGCCGGCGGCGGCTTCACCAGCAGCGTGTTCGGGGCGATGGAGACCGGCAGCGTGCTGCGCATCGAAGGTCCGATGGGCACGTTCGTGCCGCGCGAACACAGCGAGCGGCCGATCCTGATGATGGCCGGGGGTACCGGATTCGCTCCGGTGAAGGCCCTGATCGAACATTTCCTGCACATCCGTACGCGCCGGCCGATCACGCTGTATTGGGGCGTTCGCGCCGCGGCCGACCTGTACCTGCGCGAAGCGGTCGAACGCTGGGCGCGCGAGATCGCTTCGTTTCGCTTCGTCCCGGTCGTGTCGGACGCCGCGCAGGCCGACGGCATGCGCACGGGCCTGGTGCACGAGGCGCTGCTGCACGACCATCCCGATCTTCGCGGGTTCGACGTCTACATGAGCGGGCCTCCGACGATGATCGACGCCGGCTTGCGCGAATTCCCGCGAGCCGGACTCCCGCGCGACCACCTGTACTACGACGACTTCGACTGCCCGCCCGGCGTGATCGACGAAATCCTCAGCAGCCGCGCCGGCATCCACGGTCTTTGAAGCGGCCTCTATACTGGCGGCGCGGAACTAGCGTCCCCCGGCGCGGTCGATCCTGCACCCCGGAGTGCCGTCATGAAGCGAACCATCCTGCTCGTTCTCATCCTGTTGTTCGCCGCGCCGAGCGCGTTCGCGATGCGCTGCGGCAATCGCCTGGTCGACCCCGGCGCGCAGGACTTCCAGGTGCGCGAGCGTTGCGGTGATCCGTTCTGGACCGACCGCTACACCAACATCGACGTGATCGGCGCCGACGGTCCGCTGGAGCAGCAGCGCGCCGTGCAATTCGACGTGTGGTACTACAACTTCGGTCCGCGCCAGCTGATGCGCCAGATGATCTTCCGCGACGGCGTGCTGATGCGCGAGGAAACGCTCGGCTACGGCGTCGATACGATCGGCGACGACTGCAATCCGAATTTCAACTATGCCGGCTTCAGCGTAGGCGAGCTATACGCGCGCTGTGGCGAACCTGCCTCGCGCCGCAGCGAGACCGACACGATCGTCAGGCGCCCCGCGCCCGGCGTGGAGCGCTGGCGCGACCAGCGGCGCGAGAGCTGGATCTACGATTTCGGCGACGACCGCTTCGTGCGGATCGCGCGGGTCGTCAACGGGCGCGTCGACGGGATGGAACTGGTGCACCGCTGAGGCAGCGGCAGGCCTCGTTCCGTCGGCGCCGCCGCTGCCGTGCGCTGGCGGGTCGGGTCAGCCTTGCGCGCGACTCACTTTGCGACCGGCAACCGCGGCACGCCGTGTTCGCTGCGTTCCTCGAACGCGATCGGCCGCGTGTCGACCGGACCGCGCGGCAGGCGCGGGCCGACCTTCGCGCTGGCTTCGCCGCGTGCGACGTGCAGGGCGTTGGCGAAGCACACGTTCGCGGTGGCGAGGTCGCCTTCGCCGCGGTAGCACTCGCCCAGCGCTTCCCACGCAGCTGGCGACTCGGCCAGGCCGAGCGCGCGTTCGAGCGGTTCCTCGGCCTTGGCCCACTGCGACTGCTGGACGTATAGACGTCCGATCGTCGTCAGCAGCGCCGGGCTGTTCGGCGCGATGGCCAGCCAGCCTTCCGCCTTGCGCACGCGCACCGGCAGTTCATCCGGCCCGAGTTCGGCGTAGCAGGCGGCGAGGTCTTCGCTCCACTCGCGGCGCTCGGCCGATTCGATCTCGTCCATAGCGGCCAGCGTCTGGCCCAGCGCGGCCGCGCGGCGCGCGAACGCGGCGACGAGCTCTGGCCGGCGCCGCTGCGCGCGGCTGGCGCCGCTCCACAGGGCGTTCAGGCGCGCGGCATCGGGCGCCCCGGCCAGCGCCGCGCCGAGCACGCGGATCTCCAGCGCGGCCTGCGTCTCCGGCGTCAGCGACTGGCTGCGCGCGAGCGCCGGCAGTGCATCCAGCGCGGTCTGCGTGTCGCCGCCGGCGAGCGCGGCATCGATCAGCAGACGCCAGCCGCGCAGCGAGAGATCGTTCGTCGCCGCTTTCGGCTTCAGCAACGCCAGCGCATCGGCAGGGCGCCCGTTCTCGATCAGGAAGCGTGCGCGCATCGCATCGGCGGCGCGCGCGCCGCGCGGGCCGACGTCGTCGAGCGCCTGCGTCGCGCGTTCGGCCGCGCCGCGTTCGTGCGCCGCGCGCGCGAGCACGAGCAAGGCCGGCGTGCGGAAGGCCTCGTGACTGGCCGCCTTGGCCAGTTCGCGTTCGGCTTGCGCGTAGTCGCCCTCGGCGAACGACGTCAGCCCGCCGGCGAGGCGTTCGCGACCGCGCCGCTTGACCGAGCGGCCCCAGGCGCGAAACGGAAAGCGCAGCAGCCACCACAGCGCCGACAAGGCCGCCCAGAGCAGCAGCAGGAAGGCGACCGCGACGACGACGCTGGTTTCGATCGTGGTGCCGCGCACGCGCAGCTGCACGTAGCCCGGATCGGCCGCGAGCCAGTGCCAGGCGAATGCGGCGGCGACCGCGACGATCAGCAGCAACAGCAGAGTGCGCCAGAGTTTCATGTGCCCGTCTCGCTTTGCGGAGCCGCGACGGCAGGCGCCTCCGGCGCCGCGTGCTTGACCGCCGGTTGCGACAGCACGCGCGTCGCTCGCAGGTTGCGCAGTTCCTTCAGCGCGCTGCCGAGTTCGGGGAGCGCCGGTGCCAGCGGCTGCGTCGCCAGCCGGTCGAGTTCGGCCAACGCGGCCCGGGTGGGGGCGGCCTGCGCGTCGAAGCCGGCCACGAGGCCGCCGCGCGCGCGCGTCACTGCGGCCTTGTAGCCTGCCTCGTCGCGAGCCAGCAGAGCCGCTTGGGCAGCGCGCAGATCGATGGCCGTCAGCGCACGCGTCAGCTCGACATTGCGGCTGGCGGTCGCGTCGAGGTCGGTGTCGTGGCTGATGTGGACGAACTGCGCGAGAAAACCCTGCCAGCGCGAGGGCTGCGCGGCATCGGCGTTCGCCGCGTGCTCGGTCGCCAGCGCCGGCAATTGCGCACGCACGCGTTCGAGCGCGGCGAGCGTGGCCTGCGTCTCCAGCGGCTTGCTCGCGTCCAGCGCCTGCAGCTCGGCGCCGATCGTCTGGCGCACCGATGCGAACACCGGGTCTTCGGCGGCGGCCAGCGCCGAATCGGCGAGCTTGTAGGCCGCCGCCGCGGCGGCCGCGTCGTGGAACAGCGCCAGACGTTCCTGCGCCAGCTGCAGCAGGAATTCCGCTTCGTTCATCGCCAGCGCATCGCGTCCGCTCTGGCGCTGCTCGGCAAGGTTGGCGACGGCGTCTTCCAGATGGCGCGAGCGCTCGCCCAGGCCCAGCAATTCCTCGCGCACGCTCTTGTTCACGCCGTCGGCGTCGGCGACGCGCGAGCGCAGGCTGTCGAGTTCGCGCTTGCGCTGGTCCGCGCCGCGCGTCAGTTCGTCCAGCCGAGCGACGAGTTCCGCGCGCGCGGCGGCCTGCGCGGCGGATTGGCCGTTTTCGATCAGGTATACGCGCCAGAGCGCGACGGCTGCGGCGGCGAGCGCGGCGAGGACGACCAGCCAGAGCAAGCCCGCCCTCGGGCGGGGCGAATGCTGTGCGGAAGTCGTTCGCGCGGAGGGCGCGCGCTCGTGCGCGTCGTCGGCTACGGGAGATGGCAGGGTATCGATGTCCTCGCTCATGCGCCGCATGCTAGCCGAACGTGCCGGCGGCGGCAGCAATCAAGATGACCGGCGTGTTCACATTGTCGGGTGGGCAGGCGGGCCGGCTCACAGCCGATGATGCGCCAATGCGCGTGCCGCCCCCTCCACGAGATCGGCGGGCGTCGCCGAAGCGGCGCGAAAGATGCTCGAGAATCCCCGGCCGCTTGCGATGTCGGCGAGGCGTTCGCTGCTGACGACGAGGCTCTGGCGCTGCAGACGCTGCAGCAGCGCCGTCGGCAGCAGTTCCACGAGATGGCCGAGCGCCTCAGCGCTGGACAGCAGCGTGATCAAGGGATCCTCTGCGCCGGCCAGCGCATCGAAGTGCTTTCGGGTCAGGCGCGGCGCGGCGCGTTCGTAGACGTGGATTTCCTCGAGGGTGGCACCGCGCCGGCGCAGCGCGGAGGCGATCAGGTCGCGCCCGCCGGGCGCGCCGACCAGGGCGATACGTCGCCCTTCGACGCTCGCGAGCGCGGGCAATTCGAGCAGCCCTTCGCTATCGCTGCGTTCATCGGGAGTCACGGCAAGGACGCCATGCTGCGCGAGCGCGAGCGCGGTGCCTGCTCCGATGGCGAAAACGCGGCCGCGCGGTGCGATCTGCAGCGACGGCAACGTCTCTCGCGCGTATCGAACGGCTGCCGGACTGCTGAAGATGCAGGCATCGAACGCATCCGCGCGATCGAAAAGCGACAGCGCGCCGACGGAAGACGCCGCGCGCAGCGACAGTCCCGGCACGCGCACCACCGATCCACCCAGGCGCCGAATGCGCTCCGAGAGCGGCGCCGATGTGGAGGAGGGCCGCGTGACCACGAGGGTGGCGCCGGCGAGCGGTCGAGACATGGAGAGAGGCGATGCCACCATCATTTCAGTTTGCCTACACGACTGAGCGAATGCGATCCTTCGATGATGGACGCTCCGCCGGCGCGTTCGATCAGGGCGAGGTGATTTCATGCGTCGAGTCGCTGGATTCGTGGTCGCGGCGTTCGTCGCGTCGATCGGAATGGCCGTCGAAGCAGGCGCGCACGAGACGCAGCCGTCGGAGTCGACGATTGCCCTCTCGCACCTGCGCACAGTGGCTGCGCAGGCCTACGCGGCTTCGGCCGAGGCAGCCGACGGCAGCGCCGGTGTGCATTCCGCTGGCGCCGAGACGAAAAAGGCCGCCGCGGAGATGCGCGCGAGCTTGGACTCGGTCATGCGTGGCGCGCGCGTCGCCGGCTTCGCGGACGAGGCCGCGTTTTCGCGCAAGTGGCGACAGGTTTCCCATCTCGTGGACAATCTCGATCGCGCACTGACGTCGCCGAGGCCTTCGGCGATGCAATCCGTGCTCCCGGCGCGGTCGCCCCCCGCGCGGCGCATGGCGGCAGCGGTGCTGGGCGGAACGGGCGCGCGCTGCGACGCGGCACTCGACCTGAGCGCCGGTCACGAAATCGATGTGGCGTTGGCGGGGGCCGGACAAGGCGGTTCCGAAGCGTGGCTGCGCATCCTGCCGGCAGAGCCGGCCCTTCTGCGGCTCGGCACCGCAGCTTCGTCGTTGGATACCGAGATCACGCTGTTCGCGGATGCCTGCCCCCGCAGCGATGGGGAGGCCGTGGCGCAGGACGACGACTCTTTCGGTCTCGCTGCGAGCGTCGCCTTGGATACGCGCACGCATCCGACGATCTATTTCGCACGATTGCGCAATGACGGTCCTGCCGGCACGGCATTCGTCACGCTCGACCCGACGAGCGCGATCGCCGGCCGGATTTCCGATCATCGCAACGGCGAGCCGCTGTCTGCCGGCGTCGAAACCCTGACTGCCGACGGCTTCTGGGGCGTCACCACCTATACCAATATGGATGGGAGCTACCAGCTGCAGACCGATGCGGGATCGTTCTATGTCTTCGCGGAGGTTTCCAACGGCACATTCGTGCCCGAGTTCTACCCCGACGCGCCTTGTCCGGGGTCGCTCTTCACGGGGGTGCAACCGTGCATCGACGCAGGCGCGCAGGCGATTGCCGTCGCCGACGGCGCTACGGTATCCGGTGTCGACATCGCGCTCGACGTCGGCGGCCGCATCGCCGGGGTAGTGCGCGATCGATCGACCGGCGCACCGATTGAAGGCGCCTCGGTTTGGCTGTTCGACAGCAACGGCGCTCCGCTCGCCCCGTGGCCGTTCACGACGTCGGCGACGACCGACGGCGCCGGCCGGTATGTCTTTCAGGGACTGCTGACCGGTGCGTATTACGCCTATGCGGCCGCTGCTCCGTACGGCAGTGAGTTGTGGAATCGGGTCGACTGTGCCGGGTCGTTGCAGCAATCGTGCATTCCCCTCGCCGGCACGCCGATTGCGGTCGTACGAGACGAACTGACATCCGACATCGACTTCGACCTTCCACGTTTGGCGAGCATCCATGCCGTCGTCGCTTCGCCTGCCCTGAGCAATCCGTTCTGGTCACTGACGATCTACGACACGACGGGAGGGTATGTCGCGTCCTCGAGCAGCGTGAACGGCGTCGATGCGCTCGCCGGCCCGCTGATGCCGGGCAGCTATTTCGCCGTCGTCTCGGTCGGGGGCTTCTTTCCGCAGCTGTGGAACGGCATCGACTGCACCGCCGATTGCGCCACCGTGCTCGGGCAGGGGACGCCGATCGCCGTCGAAATCGGGCAGCAGGCGGAAACGACGTTCGATCTCCATCCGCTTCCGAGCCTGTCGGGACAAGTCGTCGATGCCGCCACGCAGGCCCCTGTTGCGGATGCGCAAGTCGTCCTGCTCGACTCCCAGACCCTCGGTACGGTGGTTTCGACGTACACCGGTTCGGACGGTCGTTACGACATGGCCAGCGTATCGCCCGGCAGCTACTACGTTTGGGTGACGAGTCCCACGCACCTGGATGCCGTCTATCCTGGCGCGCCTTGCGAGCGCTATTTGTTTCCGGGCTGCGATTTGAGCGCGGCGACGGTCGTTGTGGCGCCGCACGACGGCGGCGACGTCAGCCATATCGACTTGGCGCTGCAGGCGAACGGCTCGATCAACGGCCGCGTACAGATGCGCGTGCCGCCGGGTTTCCCGACGCAGCCCGCACCTTACGAAGCAATTTTCATCTACGACACGCTGGGACGCATGGTCGCGCAGGCCGCCCTGCTGCCCGACGGGTCCTACTCGGCCACGGACATTCCGAGCGGGACCTTCTATGCGCAATCGAGCGGCAGCTCGTTCACGGAGATCTACGACGGCATCGATTGCAACTTCACGGGCTCCTGCGATCCGACGATAGGTACGCCCATCGTTCTGGCTCAGGGGGCGCAAGCGAATGGAATCGACTTCGACAACCTGGCGGTCGATGCGATTTTCGGTCGCGTGACCGACGAGAACGGCCAGGGCATCGGCAACGTCGCCGTCGACTTGTGGGCGAGCCAGGATCTGAGCCACAGGGATGTCGGGGTGACCGATGCCGACGGGTACTACATCGTGCGCAGTGCTTACAACCTCTTCGGCGGCACCACGTATCTGCTTTCCACCGACGCGCATGGGCTCCCTTACGACGACCAGGTCTATGACGGCATCGCGTGCCCGATGGGGCCGGTCTACCTCGGCCTGTGCTCGCTGGCCGAAGCCACACCGGTCGGAGCTCCCGCCGTGCCCGGATTCGTGATCGCCAACTTCAGCTTGCATGCGGGTACCGGCACGCTGTTCCGCAACGGCTTCGACCAATGAACATGACGGCGATCCGCCGCGACGGCGGCGGATCGCGCGGTTGAGGCGCACGTTCGATTCGTGGACACTCGCGCGCCCCGATCCGAAGCGCAAGCGCGAGTGACCGACTCCAATCCATCCGAATCCAACCGGACCGACTCGACCGAGCGTGCCGTGGCCTTCGAGCGCGAGCTCCTCGCCGACATTCCGCTCGCCCGCGCGATGGCGCTCTCGGTCGCCGCCTACGACGGCTACTCGCTGACCCTCGCCGCGCCGCTCGCGCCGAACATCAACGACAAGGGCTGCGCGTTCGGCGGCAGCCTGGCCAGCCTGATGACGCTGGCCGGGTGGGGCTTGCTGAAGCTGGCGGTCGACGCGCGCGGGCTCGACTGCGACATCTACGTCCAGGACAGCACGGTGCGCTATCTGGCGCCGGTCTGGCAGGACTTCGGCGCCGTGGCCCAGCTCGACGAAGACAGCTCGTTCGACGAGTTCTTCGCGGCGCTGCGCACGCGCGGCAAAGGGCGCCTGCGCGTGCGCTGCCGCGTGGCGCTGCCCGACGGCGGCGACGCGGCGACGCTTGAGGCGCGCTTCGTAGCGCTCGCCAAACGCTGACGTTCGTCACCGGCTTGCGGCACAATCGCGCGATCGATCGAGCCCTTGGGAGGAATGCCATGCGCCGCTATGTGATGCTCGTGCTGACCGCAGCGCTGCTGGCCGCGTGCGCGACCGACAAGATGCGTTCGAGGGAGACCGTGCTGCAAGACACGTTGAAGGCGTATGCCGGCACGATCCGCTGGGGCGACGTCGCGCAGGCACAGGCTTTCATCGATCCGAAGGTGCTGACCGAGCATCCGCCGACCGCGCTCGAACTCGCGCGCTTCAAGCAGGTGCGCATCACGGCCTACGACGAGCAGCCGGTGGTTCCGGTCAGCGAGAACGAAGTGCGCCAGACCGTCGAGATCGGCCTGGTCAACGTCAACTCGCAAGCCGCGCGCAGCGTGATCGACCATCAGGTCTGGCACTACGACGAAGAGAAGAAGCGCTGGTGGCTGACGACGGGCCTGCCGGACATCACGCGGCAACAATGAGCGCGGCCGCGCTGCGGCATCGACGTGCGCTTTGCCTCGCCGCCTGCGCTGCCGGATAATGGCTGGCTGCGCGTCCGGCGCCCTCATCCGCGAAGTCCATGTCCGACATCCTGCACCGCCTGCCCGAGTTCCTCGGCAACCATTTCTACCTGACGCTCGGCTTCGTCGGCGTGCTGGTCGCGCTGATCGTCACCGAGGCGCAGCAGCTCACGCGCGGCTACAAGGCGCTCACGCCGGCCGGCCTGACCCAGCTGATCAACCGCGAGAACGCGCTGCTGATCGACGTGTCGAGCCTGCAGGACTTCGAAAAGGGCCATATTCCCGGTGCCAAGCACGTGGCGATGAGCCAGTTCGATCCGGAGAACAAGGACTTGGCGAAGGTCCGGGACCTGCCCGTCGCGTTGGTCTGCAAGACCGGCCAGACCTCGGCCACGGCCGCGCAGCGCCTGAAGAAGGCGGGATTCTCGAAGGTGTTCTGGCTCGAGGGTGGCCTCGGCGCCTGGACCGAGGCGCAGATGCCGCTGGCGAAAGGCCGCGCCTGAGCGATCCGCGCCGGCCCTGGGGCCGGCGTACCGGGTGCCGCCGCCGGTGCTAGGCTTCTCTTCCTCGCGGTCCACACGGGAGAGGGGTCATGCAAAGTCTGCCGAAGTCGTTGCGCAGCGGCTCATGGATGGTGCTGCTGATTGCCGCCGGGACGGCGCTTTGCGCACCAGGGGTGCGCGCCGACGATCTGCCGCCGATCGGCTCGCCGAACGTCGCCGTCGCCGATCCGCTGGTGCCGGCACCGTTGACCACGCCGTGCTCGGTGACGCTGTACGAGAACCAGCAGTTCGCCGATTTCGATCCCAAGCCATTTTCGTACGCGCCGCCCGCGCAATGCCCGGGGCCGTGGCAGAAGGTCGTTCTGAGCCTGGACTATTCGGTCACGATGGGGCGCCAGTTCGACCGTACGTCGACGCTGTGGCTCGACGGCGCGATCATCTACTTCGGCACGACGCAGGAACCCTCGGCGACCGTCTCGCCGTCCTGGCACATCGAGCGTGACCTGACCGACTACAGCGCGCTGTTCGCCGATGCGCACGATGGCCGCGCGATCCTCGGCAACTTCGTCGGCACCTCCGACGGCGTCGACTACACCGGCATCATCTTCGGATCGGCGCAGCTCGTGTTCTACCCGCTCGCGCCGACCGTGCCCGATCATCCGCCGCGCCCCGACATCCTGCTGCCGCTGTCCGGCAGCGCCGACGGCAGCACCGCGGACCTGTCCGGCACGGCGACGCTGGCGGTCACCTTCGTCGGACTGCCGACCAACATCGAGCGCGCGTTCCTCGATGTCTATGCGCAGAGCCAGGGCGGCGACGAATTCTGGTATTTCAATCTGCCCGACGACATCGCGCCGGCGTTCGCCGACGGCGGCGGCACCGCGTTCCGCGAAACGCAGATCGCGATCGACGGCCAGCCGGCCGGCGTCGCGCCGATCTATCCGTGGATCTACACCGGCGGCGTCGATCCGCTGTTGTGGCGGCCGATCGTCGGTGTGCAGACGCTGGCCTTCGAGCCGTATCGCGTCGACCTGACGCCGTTCGCCGGCCTGCTCGACGACGGCCAGGGGCATACGGTCTCGCTCGGCGTCTTCAACGCGCAGGATCATTTCTCCACCGCCGCGAACCTGCTGCTCTACCTCGATCACGGCTCGACCCAGGTCACCGGAAGCGTCACCAGCAACACGCTGACGGCGGCGCCGGCGCCCGTGGTCGTCGAGGACATGGTCAGCGACGGCGTGCAGACCAGCGGCACGGTGACGGTGACGTCCAATCGCGACTTCACGATCGCCGGCAGCGTGTCGACGTCGCATGGCGTGGTGACGACCCAGATCCAGCAGAGCATCGGGTTTTCGAGCGCGCAGGACCTGGCGACCAACAACGACTTCTATCCGTACAAGCAGAACACCGTGCAGACGACGACGATCGATTCGACGACGACGCGGACCAGCGGCGCCGCTACCAGCGTGGTGCACGAGACGCGCTCGTATCCGCTGACCTTCAATTTCCAGGACGCGCCCGGCGCCGACGGCAACGAGGTGCTGGCGTCGAGTGTCGACCAGGCGCTCGTGCAGCAGGTCGACATCGGCTACGTCGGCTACACCGCGCGGACGGCGTCGCGCAACGACCACGTCGTCAGCAGCGCGGCGCGCTACTTCGATGCCGACGGCAACAACACCGACCTGCAGGCCGATGCGACGCAGACGTACGTCTACAGCGATCCGTTCGGCGCCTGCTACAGCCGCACGATCAGCGCCAGCCGCCGCGGGTTGACGCTGCCGGGCGCCGTGACGGCGGCCAGCGACGGCGACGGCTGCCCGGCCGGCAACACGCTGTCGTGGTTCGATGCCTGGTACAACTTCGGCTCCTCGGTCACCGACGCGACGGTTCAGGTGCTGCCGTAGCGGCAAGCCACGCTTCACGGTGGTGCGGCGCCGCGGGATGTGCCGCCGCGCCGCCGCGCCGGGTGCGCTGCCGGCGCGTACGTGGAATAATCCGCCCCCTTTTCCATCGACCCACCGAGCAGATCATGGCAGACAATACCAACGGCGCAGCCAACGGCCAGGCAATTCCGCAGCAAGGTCAGGCGCAGCTCAATCTGCAGCGCATCTACGTCAAGGACGTCTCGTTCGAGGCGCCGGGCGCGCCGCAGATCTTCCAGCAGCAGGGTCAGCCGAACGTCGAGCTGAATCTCAGCCAGCGCGTCGCCCAGCTCGGCAACGACGCCTATGAAGTCGTGCTCAGCGTGACGGCGACCTGCAAGGTCGAAGACAAGACCGCCTATCTCGCCGAAGTGCAGCAGGCCGGCATTTTCGGTCTGACCGGCTTCGACCCGGCCAGCCGCGACGCGGTGCTCGCGACGTACTGCCCGAACGTGCTGTTCCCGTACGTGCGCCAGGTCATCTCGGACATGGTCCAGAACGGGGGTTTCCCGCCGTTCTTCCTGCAGCCGATCAACTTCGACGCGCTGTACGCCGAGCAGCAGCGCCGCCGCGCCGACAGCGCGACCGGCGAAGGCGCGAAGCTGTCCTGATCGGGACCGTTTCGCGCGCGCGCGCCGCCGCACGATGAGCGAGATCAAGCCGGTCGCGGTCCTCGGAGCCGGCTCCTGGGGCACGGCGCTCGCGGTGCAGCTGGCACGCAACGGCGTGCCGGCGACGCTGTGGGGCCGCACGCCGCAGGCCGTCGTCGACATGGCGATGAGCCGCCACAACGCGCGCTATCTGCCGGATCTCGAACTGCCGCCGTCGCTGCAGCTGTCGGCGATGATCGAGCCGCTCGCGCGCGACGCCGGCACCGTGCTGATCGCGGTACCGAGTCACGCCTTCGACGAACTCCTCGGCGTGATCGCGCCGTGGGTCGGGCCCGGTGTCGGCATCGCCTGGGCGACCAAGGGGTTCGACCCGGCCACGGGCCGCTTCCTGCACGAACTCGTTGCCGAACATCTGCCTGGACACCCCGCGGCGGTCGTCACCGGACCTTCGTTCGCGCGCGAAGTCGCGCAGGGCTTGCCGACGGCCGTGACGGTGCATTCCGCCGAAGCAACATTCGCGCGCGAAGTCGCGCAGAAACTTCACTCGCCGTTTTTCCGCGCCTACACCGGCAGCGACGTGCGCGGTGCCGAACTCGGCGGCGCGATGAAGAACGTGCTCGCGGTCGCCACCGGCGTCGCCGACGGCATGCAGATGGGACTGAACGCGCGCGCCGGCCTGATCACGCGCGGACTCGCCGAGATGCTGCGCCTCGGTGCGGCGCTCGGTTCGCGCGCCGAAACGCTGATGGGCCTGGCCGGGCTCGGCGACCTCGTGCTGACCTGTACCGGCGATCTCTCGCGCAACCGGCGCCTGGGTCTCGCGCTCGGGCGCGGCGTCGGCCTGCGCCAGGCGATCGCCGAAATCGGCCAGGTCGTCGAGAGCGTGCAGACGGTCGATACCGTGATGAAGCTGGCGGAGCAGACCGGCGTGGAGCTTCCGATCACGGCGCTCGTGCAGAAAGTCCTGCACGAGGAATTGACGCCGACCGAAGGCATGCGTGCCTTGCTGTCGCGCGAACAGAAGCCCGAATACCCCGAAGCGCAGCCGTCCTAGCCGGCGCCGGCGAAACCGCCCTGGCGCCACGCCTCGTAGACGACGATGGCGACCGCGTTGGAAAGATTGAGGCTGCGATTGCCCGGACGCATGGGCAGGCGCAGGCGATGCGCGGCGTCCACGCTGTCGAGCACGTCTTGCGGCAGGCCGCGCGTCTCGGGCCCGAACAACAGCGCGTCGCCGTCGGCGTAGGCCATCGTGTCGTAGCGCACGCTGCCGCGCGTGGAAAGAGCGAGCAGCCGGCCTGGCGCGGCCGATGCGATGAAGGCGTCGAGGTCGTCATGCACGGCGACCCGGGTGAATTCGTGATAGTCGAGGCCGGCGCGACGCAGCTTGGCGTGATCCAGTTCGAACCCGAGCGGCCGAATCAGGTGCAGCGCGGCACCGCTGTTCGCGCAGAGGCGAATCACATTGCCGGTGTTCGGCGGAATCTCGGGCTGGAACAGGACGACATGCAGCACGCGCGCATTATCGGGGCATCACGCGTGCGCGCAACGGCATTTCATGCTCGATCGCCGCGCCTTCCATGCGCTGCAGCCGTGCCGGAGCCGCTTCCTCGTTGCCGCGATACGCGACGGCCTCGGGCTTAGGCTCGACGAACGCCTGTGCCACCACGCGCACGGTCGGCAGCGTGACGGCCGCGAGTTCGGGCGCCGTCGCCGTGACGCGCACGGTCGGCAGCAGGGTCACGCCGAGCGGCGCGGTCGAGGCGACGCGCATGCGCGGCTCGGCGTACGGATTGGCGGCGTCGCCGGTGATCGACACCGTCGGCAGCAAGGTCGCCTGCAGCGGCGCGGTATCGTCGACGGTCATCGTCGCATCCTGCGCGGCATTGGCCTGCGCCATCGCGAAGGTCGCCAGCGTCAGTGCTATGGCATTTCGCAAAAAAGCAAATTGGGTACTCATGGCTTTCTCCAGATCCATCAGGGGTGGTCGAGCTGTATCAACGCAAGCACCGTGCCAGGGGCAGGAATTGCGTCGTCTACGGCTCTATGGATGCAGGATCAAGCAGTTAGGTTGCTAGTCCGAAAGTCATGGGTGCCTCGCCGGACACCGCGGCGGACGTACGAGCGGTGTCCGCGTACGCGCGATCGGACGTCATGAAAACGTCGCGAAAAGCTCTTCGAACTAGGGGGCGGCGCCTTCGCGCAGGGCCTGCACCATGCGCCGGATCTGCCCGGCGTCGCTGCGCGATTCGCCGGCCTGCATGTCGGCCAGCCGCGGTGGGCGATGGCGCATGCGCGAGGCGAGCGCGCGCTTCGCCGAGGCATGGAATTCGTGCGCGCCGGTAGCCGCGCGCAATGCCGCGATATTGTCGGCGTCGACGCCTGCGCCCGGCATGACGACGATGCGCGTGCCGGCCTGCTCGACGAGTTCGCGAATGAGCCCGGCGCCTTCACGCGCGGAAGGCTCCGCGCCGGACGTTAGGATGCGCTCGCAGCCGAGCGCGACGATCGCTTCGAGCGCACTGCGCGGGTTCCTGGCCATATCGAAGGCGCGATGGAACGTCGCGCCGAGCGGTCCGGCGGCGGCGATCAGCGCGCGGCACGGTTCGCGCGCGACGTCGCCGTCCGCATCGAGCGCGCCGATGACGATGCCGTCGCAGCCGAGCTTCACGCACGCTTCGATATCGCGCTGCATCGTTTCGAGTTCGAGCTCGTCGTAGAGGAAGTCGCCTGCGCGCGGCCGGATCAGCACGTACAGCGGGATGCGAACGCGCTCGCGCGCCAGTGCGATCGTCGCGTACGACGGCGTCAGGCCGCCTTCGCCGAGGCTCGCGCACAGCTCGATGCGTCCGGCGCCGCCCTCCTCGGCCGCGACCGCCGATGCCAGCGAGTTGGCGGCGATCTCGAGCAGCAGCGGCGCCGACGGCACGATCAGAACGTGCTCTGCGCGGCGATCAGCGCATCCTGCTTGCCGGCATCGCAAACGGCGTAGGAAAAGCCCTTCTGGATCGCCCAGGCACCGACTTCGCCGCGTTTGTTGATCGCGAGAAAGCCGACTTGGATGTCCTTGGCGACCGCCGGCTTGCGCTTGACGATGCGGGTCACCGCCTCGCGGCAGGCATCGCGCGGCGAGCGCCCCTGGCGCATCAGCTCGACGACGAGGAAGCTGCCGACGTTGCGGATGACTTCCTCGCCGACGCCGGTCGAGGTCGCCGCGCCGACTTCGTTGTCGACGTAAAGGCCGGCGCCGATGATGGGGCTGTCGCCGACCCGGCCGTGCAGCTTCCAGGCCATGCCGCTGGTCGTGCAGGCGCCGGAGAGATCGCCGCGCGCATCGATTGCCAGCATGCCGATCGTGTCGTGGTTGTGCGCGTCGCCGGGTTTGCCGCCGGCAGGGCCGGCGCCGTAGCTGCGCACTTCGCTGTTGGCGACCGGCGTGTACTTCGCGGTCTTCAGCCAGTCGCGCCAGGCCTGTTCCGATTCCGGCGTCAGCAGCGTTTCCTTCGGGAAGCCTTGCTCGAGCGCGAATTGCAGCGCGCCGTCGCCGACCAGCAGCACATGCGGCGTACGCTCCATCACGCGGCGCGCGACCGAAATCGGATGCGCGATGTGTTCAATCGCAGCGACTGCACCGCAGTTGCCTTGCTCGTCCATGATGCTCGCATCGAGCGTGACGCGACCGTCGCGATCGGGATAGCCGGCGCGGCCCACGCTGTGGTTGCGCAAGTCCGCTTCCGGCACGCGCGCGCCGGCCTCGACGGCATCGAGCGCGCGGCCCTTGTTGGCGAGAATCTCCCAGGCGGCCTTGTTGGCCGCGACGCCGAAGTCCCAGGTCGAGACGACGCGCGGCAGCGTCGCGGCCGTGGCTTCGGCGGCGCGCAGCGGAAGCGTGTTCGCGAGCAGCAGCGAGGAGGTCGCCGCTGCCGATTTCAGGAACTGCCGCCGGTCCTGCATGCATGGATCCTTTTTTGATGAGAGCCGCGCACGAGCGGTGCCCCGCGCCGCTGCGGCGCGATCACTGCGCCGGCGGCGCAATGCGCAAGATATAAGTCGTATACAACGTGTAGCCGTCGCTCGACGTGACCTGGGTCGTCATGTCCGAGAAGCCGGTTTCGGCCCACCACGGCTGATCGCGCAGGCTCGCGATCGCCTGCTGCCATTCCTGACTGGACTCGGCGCGGTCGCTCTGGCCGTTGAGATCGTTGTCGGCCGCGAGGACCTGGCACAAGGTCGTGCGGCATTCCACGTGCACGAGCGCGACATGGCCGCCCATGTCTTCGGGCAGGTCGTCGATCCAGGCGTCCAGCGCATCCTGCAGATGGTCGGTGGCGGCGGCCGACCAGGTGTCGTCCTTCTGCTCTTTCTGGAAATGCTTCCACAGATCGCGTGCGGGATTGGGCAGGTGGCCCTCCTCGGGCTCGCTTTCCTGCTTGGCGAGCTGGTCGGCGAACAGGTCGGCTGCCTTGTCCGGATCGGCCGGCGGCGTCGCCGGTGCCTCCTCAGCGAGCGCGGGATCCTCGACGACGGCCGGCTCGGCTGCGGCCGGCTTGGCCGGCGCGGGGGCCGGGGCTGGCTCGGGTTTCGGCGGCTCCGGCACCGCGACAGGTGGCGCCGGCACCGGCACGGCGGCGGGCGCTTCGACGGCGGCCGGCGCGACGCGCACCGGCGGCTGCGGCGGAGCGGACGGTATGACGAAATACAGCCACAGCAGAACTGCCGCGATGAGCAAGCCGAGGACGAGCAGGCGCTTGTTCCGCATGAGGACAGTCCGCTGACGTGCGTGCGGCGCACAGGGGATATCGCTGACGCCGAGTTTCCAACACTCGCCTCGAAATCGGAAGCGGGCAGGCCGCCGCTGCCGCTGAAGGGGGGCTCACCAGGGAATTTCGATCCCGTCGTGCGAAAGGAACTTGCCGCGATCCTCGGCGCGCAGGCCGTCGATGACGCCGAGCATCGAAGCGACCGAGTCGGCCGCCGCGAGCGGCGCGTTGGCGCCGCCCATGTCGGTGCGCACCCAGCCGGGACTGAACGCGACGACGATGCCGTTCTGCTCGGCCAGCGCGATCGAAAGCAGCTTGCTTGCCATGTTCAGCGCGGACTTGCTGATCGCATAACTCGGCGTGTAGAGCGCGTCGGTCAGCGCGATCGAACCGAGCCGGCTCGAGAGGTTGATCACCTTCGCGCCATCGACGAGGCTCGGCGCCAGCGCCTGCGTCAAGAGGAGGGGACCTGCCGCGTTCGCGGCGAAGGCGCTGCGCAGGCCTTCGAGTTCGATCGTGCCGAAGCGTTCGCCGGCGATCGTGAGGCCGGCGTTGTTGATCAGCACGCGGATGACGAGATTGAGCGATTCGATCGAGCGCGCCAGATCGGCGATCGAGCGTGCGTCCGGCAAGGTCAGCGGCAGCACGGTCAGGTGGCCGGGATGTTCGCCCGCCAGTCGGGTCAGCTCGATCGCGCGGCCGGGCTGGCGGCACGTCGCGATGACCCGCTCGCCCTTGACCAGCAGTTGGCGCGTGAATTCGAGGCCCAAACCCCGATTCGCGCCGGTGACGAGGACGTGCGACATGCAGGTCTTCCGCTGCGAAACTTTTTGTTTCGACCGCCAGTCTAGCGCCGAACGCGTGACGAACGCCCGTTGCGGCCCGCCGCGCCGGCATCGTAGCCTGCTCCATCGTGCTGGCACCGGGCGTCGATGGACGTCCGGTTTTCCGAAGGAACCCGTATGCGCAAACTGATCGCCGCCGCGTTGACGACGCTGGCTCTTGCACAGACCGCCGGCGCCGCCGCGCCCGACACCATCGACATTCCGTTCACGCGCTTCACGCTGCCGAACGGCCTGACCGTGGTCGTCAGCGAGGACCACAAGGCGCCGGTCGTCGCGGTCAGCGTCTGGTATCACGTCGGCTCGGCCGACGAGCCGAAGGGCAAGACCGGCTTCGCGCATCTGTTCGAGCACTTGATGTTCCAGGGCTCGGAGAACCACAAGGGCGAATATTTCCAGCCGTTCGAACTGGCCGGCGCGACCGACCAGAACGGCACCACGTGGTTCGACCGCACGAACTACTACGAGACCGTGCCGACGACCGCGCTCGACATGACCTTGTGGATGGAATCGGATCGCATGGGCCATCTGCTCGGCGCGATCGGCCAGAAGGAACTCGACGAACAGCGCGGCGTGGTGCAGAACGAGAAGCGCCAAGGCGAGAACCAGCCCTACGGCCGCGTCGACGAGCGCATCACCGCGAACGCGTTCCCGGCCAACCATCCGTATCACCACGACACCATCGGCTCGATGAAGGATCTGGACGCCGCGTCGCTCGGCGACGTCAAGCAATGGTTCGGCGCGTACTACGGCGCGGCCAACGTGACGGTCGTGCTGGCCGGCGACATCACGCCGGAACTGGCCAAGGAGAAGATGCTGGCGTATTTCGGCGACGTTCCGGCCGGGCCGCCGGTCGCGCGCCAGCAGCCGTGGACCGCGCCGCGCACCGCTTCGACGCGCGACACGATGCAGGACCACGTCGCGCAGACGCGCATCTATCGCGAGTGGAACGTGCCGAACGACGGCGACGCCGACACGACGCTGCTGGAACTGGCAACGGCCGTGCTCGGCGGCGGCAAGACCTCGCGCCTGTACGAGCGGCTGGTGTACCAGGACAAGTTGGCCGACAGCGTGTCGGTCGGCGTGCAGGGCTTCGCGCTCGCCTCGCAGCTGTTGCTGCAGGTCGACGTGAAGCAGGGCGTGGACGCCGCCAAGGTCGAAGCGGCCGTCGCCGACGAATGGCAGAAATTCCTTAAGGAGGGCCCGACGGCGGACGAGCTCGCGCGCGTCCAAGTCGGTGCGCGCGCGGCCTTCATCCGCGGCCTGGAAAAGGTCAACGGCAAGGCGACGATCCTCGCCGAGGGCCAGGTCTATCGCGGCGATCCGGCGGCCTACCAGAAAGACCTCGCGGCGATCGCATCGGCAACGCCCGCGAGCGTGCTCGCGGCCGCGAAGAAATGGACCAGCAAGGGCGACTACACGCTGACCGTCACACCGGCCGCGAAGGATGCCGACTTCTCCGCGCAGGACGAAATGGAGAAGCCCGGCCGCGCGGCGATCGACGGACGTCCGGCGGCCAAGCTGCCGCCGAAGCAGGATTTGCGCACGGTCAAGTCCGACATCGACCGCAGCAAGGGCGTGCCCGACGTCACGCGCTTCCCCGATCTGTCGTTCCCGAAGATCCAGCGCGGCAAGCTCAAGAACGGCATCGAAGTCGTGCTGGCCGAGCGTCATGCGATCCCGGTGGTGCAGTTGCAGATGCTGTTCGATGCCGGCTATGCATCGGACCAGGGCCGCAAGCTCGGCACGTCCGCGTTCACGATGGCGATGCTCGACGAGGGCACGGCCGAACTCGACTCGCTCGAGATCGCGCGTCGCGCCGAGCGACTCGGTGCCGAGATCGGGTCCGGGTCGGGCCTGGACAGCTCCAGCGTCACGCTCAATGCGCTGAACTCGGAACTGGAGCCGTCGCTGAAGCTGTACGCCGACATCGTGCGCAATGCCGCGTTCCGCGACGCCGATTTCGCGCGCATCCGCGGCCAGTGGCTCGCGCGCATCGCGCAGGAGAAAACCCAGCCGACCGGGCTCGCCCTGCGCACGTTGCCGCCACTGTTGTACGGCGAAGGGCACGCGTACTCAATCCCGTTCACCGGATCGGGCACCGAGGCGTCGATCCAGTCGCTCGCGCCGGACGATCTGCGCGCCTATGTGCGCGATTTCATCCGCGCCGACAAGGCGCGCATCCTGGTCGCCGGCGACACCACGATGGATGCGATCGTCGCCAAGCTCGATGCCGTGTTCGGCGACTGGCAGGCGCCGGCGAGCGCGGCGCCGAAGAAGAACATCGCCGACGTCGTCGCGCCGTCCAAGCCGCGCGTGTTCCTGATGGACCGCCCCGGTGCGTTGCAGTCGATGATCCTCGCCGGCGTCGTCGCGCCGTCGACCAAGGCGAAGAACAACCTCGAAATCCAGACGATGAACGGCGCATTCGGCGGCAGCTTCACTTCGCGCCTCAACATGAACCTGCGCGAGGACAAGCACTGGGCCTACGGCGCCTTCAGCTTCCTGCAGAACGCGATCGGGCAGCGGCCTTTCATGCTGTATGCGCCGGTGCAGACCGACAAGACGGCCGAGTCGGTCGCCGAAGTCCTGCGCGAGACGAAGGACGTGATCGGCGCCAAGCCGCTGACGCACGAGGAGATCGAGAAGATCAAGGTCGGCGACGTGCGCAGCATGCCGGGCGAATACCAGACCACCGGATCCGTGCTCGGCGCGATCGCCGGCATCACGCTGTACGACCGTCCGGACGACTACGTGCAGACGCTGAAACCGCGCATCGATGCGCAGTCCGACGCCGCCGTGCAGGCCGCGGCCGTCGAGGTCATCAAGCCGGAGGCGCTGACCTGGGTCGTCGTCGGCGACCTCAAGAAGATCGAGAAGCCGATCCGCGATCTGAAGATCGGCGAGGTCCAGATCGTCGACGCCGACGGCAAGCTCCGCTGAGCGCTTCGCGTTCAGCCGCCGCGCATTACTCTGCGGAGCGCCGACTCCGGCGGTCCGTTCGTGGGAGAAAAACGATGTTGCGACCGTTCGTTATCATTGCCGCCGCCGCCACGCTCGGGGCCTGCAGCTGGGGCATCCGGCTCGATTCGGGAGGCGAAAAGGTCCGCACCGCGTGGAACGGCGACGTCGCCGGCTGCAGGGACATGGGCAAGATCACCGTGTCGGTGCTCGGCCACGTGGGCCCGGTCAACCGCAGCAATCTGAAGGTGAGTGACGAACTCGAAGTCATGGCGCGCAACGAAGCGGCCGGCATGGGCGCCGACACGGTCAAGCCGGTCGGCGAACCGCGCGACGGCGAGCAAAGCTGGAACGCGTATCACTGCGGCGCAGTCGTGCGCGGCGACAAGCCGGCGATGCGCATCGAACAACGCGATCGTGCCGGCAACGAAGCGCCGGTCGAGACGTACCCGGTCAAGGATCACTGATTCCCGCAAGCGCGGGCGAGGAGGCGTGGGATGGCTCATCAACTCGGGCGTATCGGGCAGATTGCCCTCAGCGTCGGCGACATGGCGCGCAGCATCGCATTCTGGCGCGACACGGTCGGATTGAAGTTCCTGTTCGAAGCGCCGAATGTCGCCTTCTTCGACGTGGCCGGCGTGCGCCTGATGCTCGGGCAGAACGAATCCGCCGATGCGAAGCCTTCCGGCGTGGTGCTGTATTTCGAGGTCGATGACCTCGATGCCGCATTCGCCGCGCTGCGTGATCGCGGTACCGCCGTCGAGCAGCCGAACGGCGAGCCGCACTTCATCGCCAAGCTCGGCGCGAAGGAATTGTGGATGGCTTTCCTGCGCGACCCGGACGGCCATCTGTTCGCGCTGATGAGCGAGCGCGTTCCGGCCTGAAGCGAGCCTACGGTTCGGCGGTCCGCGGGCGCGCTGTCGCCTGCCCCTGTGCGGGTCGCGGCGGCGCCAGCTGCTGCGGCCGCGCATGCGTCGAATGGCCGCGCGGCAGCGCGGTTCCCGCTGCCGGACGCGGTCGCACGAGACTGTCGAACGGCGCGATCTGGGCCTGTGCATCGAAGCGGCACGGACCGGCCGCCGCGCCGCTCGTGGCGATCGCCTGGCATTGCTGCTGCAAGTCCTCGACGCTCGGCTGCGGCGCGCCGTCCTTCCAGGCGCGCAGGGCTTCCCAGCCGGCAATGCCTTCCGCATCGGTGAAGCCGCAGTGCGTCGGTGCGTCTTCGTCGACGATCGCGCTGGTCAGCCGATCGGCCGGCAGCACGTCGCGCACGAACTGCTGGTTGCTCGGGATCACCAGCTGGTCGTTGCTGGTGTGCATCGAGAGGATCTTCGCGCTGCCGACCTGTCCGTGGAAATCCGACACCGCATGCAGCTCGGCGGCGGCCGCGGGATCGGCCACGATGCGTGCGATGCCCGCGGCGATCGCCGGGTCGCTGCCGTAGTCCACGCCCGCGGTGGTGAAAGGGTTGCGGCCCGCGAGCTTGTCCGGTGCGCGTACGAGATCGCTCATCACGTAGATCGCGTAGCCGATGTTGGTGACGAAGAAACCTTCGTCGCCGATGTGCATGAACGCCATCAGCTCGTCGAGGCGGCGCTGCATCGCGTCGTTGCGCAGCTCCGACGGCAGGTTCACGCCGGTGCACCGGTTCAGGGGCACGAGCGATTCGAGCACGAGCGTCTGGTCGAGCAGGTCGCCGAGGTCGTCCGGGATGTCGTCCTGATCGAGTGCCCACGGCAATGGCTGCGATCCCGTCGGCAGGTCGCCGGCGCCGCGGCAGACGACGTCGTAGGCGAGGCGCGCATCGATCGCGGCATCCCAGATGCGCGCGCCGGCTGCGGCAGGGCACAGCGCGTAACTGCCGCGAACCGGTGGAAAGCCGGGCGCTTCGGCGAGTTTGAGTGCGATCAGGCCGCCGAGCGATCCGCCGAAGGGCACGATCTCGCCGGGCGTGCCGACTTTCTGTTCGAACACACCGAGCAGTTCGCGGTTGTCGTCGAGCGCGGTGAACAACGCCCAGCCGCGCTCTTCGTAGCTGCTCGCCGCGATCGCATAGCCTTCCGACAGCATCAGGGACTTCAGCGGGCCGAGGCCGGGCGGATTCTCGGCCGGGCTGAAATCGAGCCCGTGCTGATACAGCACCAGCGCGCCGCCGGGGCGCCAGCCTGCGGGGGCCTGGATGTGGTACCAAGCGCCCGAGGGCGCCTGGCCGGTGAGCTCCTGCGCGGCGAGCGGCGTGGCCGCCAGCGCCAGCGCGAGCAACGCCGCAGCCGGATGCTTGAACATGCGACAAATCTCCCTGGAGTGGCGCGAACGCGCTGCTCATGCCACAGGCGAGCACGCTAAACGCTGCCGGCTGAGCGCGAGCTAAGCGGGTCCGAGGCCGCCCAGGCGCGCGCCGAAGGGACGCCGACAGGTAGAATCCGCGCCCATGCCCGAATCCGTCTCTCCCCGCGCGCCGCGCGTGCCCAATCCGCTCCTTGCGATGCTCGCGCGCGGACTCGAAGCGGCCTTGAACCGCGTCGTCGATCTCGATTCGGAGACGCGCACGCGCCTCGGCGCGCTCGACGGACGTGCCTTGACGCTCGATTTCAAGGGAGCGGCGCCGTCGATGCGTCTTGCGGTCGAAGGCGATCGGTTGCGCGTCGGCCCCGGTTTCGCCGGCGAGAGCGCGCTGCGCGTCGCGGCGACGCCGGGTACGCTGTTGTCGCTCGCGCTGTCGCGCGGTGCCGAAGGCGGCCTCGCGCCGGGCCGCGTCGAGATTGCCGGCGACGCAGAACTCGCGCGTCGGCTCGAACAGATCGCCACGCGCTTCGCGCCGGATTTCGACGAAGCCTTCGCGCGCGTGTTCGGCGACGTGCTCGGGTTCCAGATCGCGCGCGGCGTGCGCGGCGCATTGGCATGGTCGCGCGCGTCTGCGCGCAGCTTCGCGCGCGACGCGAGCGAATACCTCACCGAGGAAAGCCGCGATCTGGTCGCGCGGCCGGAGCTCGAGAGCTTCCTCGACGAAGTCGACGGCCTGCGCGAACGAGCCGATCGCCTCGAGGCGCGCGTTCGCCGCGTCGCCGCGCGAACCAAGCGCAGCGCATGACGAGCCTGCGTCAGTTGCCGCGTTTGTTGCGCATCGCGCGCGTGCTGGTGCGCTACCGGCTCGACGACCTCGTCGACGCCACGCATCGTTCGGGCCTGCTCGCCTTCGCGCGCGTCGTGCTGCCGAAGCCGCCCGCGGCTGTCGCGGCGCTCCCGCGAGGCGAGCGTCTGACGCTGGCGCTGACAGAACTCGGCCCGATCTTCGTGAAGTTCGGCCAGATCCTCTCGACGCGGCGCGATCTGATCCCGCCCGATATCGCCGATGCACTGACGCGACTGCAGGACCAGGTCGCTCCGTTCCCGGGCGAACTGGCGCGCGCTGCGGTCGAGCGTGCGCTCGGTGCGCCGGTCGGCGCGCGCTTCGCCGCGTTCGACCAGATGCCGCTCGCCTCGGCGTCGATCGCGCAGGTGCACGCGGCACGGCTGCCGGGAGGACGCGAGGTCGTCGTGAAGATCCTGCGGCCGGATATACACGTGCGGATCGCCGACGACGTCGCGCTGCTCGAAGCGCTGGCCGATTCGGTGCAGCGCTTCCATCCGAACGCCGACAAGATACGCCCGCGCGACATCGTCGCCGAAATCCGTACCACGCTCACCAACGAACTCGACCTGCAGCGCGAAGGCGCGAACGCTTCGTTGCTGCGGCGCAATTTCGCCGGCTCCGACGACCTCTACGTACCCGAGGTCGTGTGGTCGCATACGAGCGAGGGCGTGCTGACGCTGGAGCGCGTGCGCGGGATTCCCGTCGACGATCTCGCCGCGCTGGACGCGGCCGGCATCGATCGCGTCGCGCTCGCCGAGAAGGGCGTGCGCCTGTTCTACACGCAGGTGTTTCGCGACAACTTCTTTCATGCCGACGCGCATGCCGGCAATATCTGGGTCGATGCGACGCGCGCGCACGATCCGCGTTTCATCGCGCTCGATTTCGGCATCATGGGCTCGCTGCCGGAGCGCGACCAGTATTGGCTGGCCGAGAATTTCCTCGCGTTGTTCAATCAGGACTATGCCCGCATCGCCGAGCTGCACGTGCGCGCCGGCTGGATGCCGGCGGACGCGCGCCTGGACGAACTCGAAGCGGCGGTGCGCACGGTCTGCGAGCCGTATTTCACGCGGCCGCTGAGCGAAATCTCCCTCGCCGAGGTGGTCGTCAAGCTGTTCCAGATGGCGAGGCGGCACGAGCTGACCCTGCAGCCGCAGCTGATCCTGTTGCAGAAGACCCTGCTCAACATCGAAGGCGTCGGCCGCCTGCTGCATCCGCAGATCGACATCTGGGCGACCGCGAAACCGGTGCTCGAGCAGATTTGGAGCCGTCGCAGCGGCCCGCGCGCCGCGTTGAGGGCGCTGCGGCGCCGCCTGCCCGAATGGCTGACACTGGCGCCGGAAATGCCGCAGTTGCTGCACGACTACCTGGCGCAGTCCACCGGCGGCCGCATGGAACTTCGCATCGCCTCCGACGATCTGAAGCGGCTGGAGCAGCGCGCGCGGCGGGGGCGGAAGGTCGCAGTCCTGCTGTCGCTCGGCGTCTGTCTCGCGGTGGCTTTTGCAATACTCGCTTCGGCGCCATCCGCGCATGCCGATTTCGCCGGAATTCCGACAGCCGCATGGATCAGCGGCCTCGCTGCCGCGGCGTGTTTCATACTTGCGTGGCGGCGTTCCTGACATCAGTACTGGAGTATCCAACGTGAAGAAATTTGCTTTCGCCGTCGTGGCCGGCGCACTGGGTCTGGCGGCTTGTTCGCATCGCGAGCCCACGGACGTGCAGCTCGGCACCTTGTTGCGGATCGAGCGCGCCGAGCCCGGCGATCCCAGTCCGCCCTTCGATACGGCGCTGATGACCTGCCTGCGCGCCTGGTCCGGCGATGCCGGCCTGCTCACAGGGCTGCCGATCGGAGTCGCCAGCGACGATGGCAAGAAGGCGTGCCGCGTAAAGGTCGATGCGCGTGTTGCCGATCCCGCGCACAACCCCGACAAATTCACGTTCGAGGAGATCAGCACGCCGAATGTGGTCAAGCGCGCAATGGCGCTGGCGGCGGCGCGCCGGATTGCGGCGATCAATTCGGCATCGACGCGCCCACCGCCGGGCGTGTTCGGCAAGCCGGCGCCGGCGCCGGCTCCGCCGCATCCGACGGAACAGCCACCGGTCGGGCCGCCGGTGGAGCTGGGCGTCGCCGGCGTGACGCTGAAGGAATCGGAAGCGATGTGCGAGCAACTGCAGCAGATGGCGACGACGAGCGCCAACCCGGCGGTGAAGAACTACGGCGCCTTGTGCGGGAACTCGCTCAAGCGCACGCGCGACGCGATGGAAGCGGCAGCCGCGCGCGGCGATTCGGCCAAGATCGAGAACTACGAGAAGACGCTGGTCCGGTATTCGGCCGCCGGGCGTGCGCTGCTCGACAAAGAAGGCAAGAAATAGAGATCGCGCCATGCTCGACGTCGACGGCGCTTTGCAGATTCCCGAGGACGAACTCGTCGAGCGGTTCGTCCGTGCGGCCGGCCCCGGCGGCCAGAACGTCAACAAGGTGTCGAGCGCGGTCGAGCTCCGGTTCGACATCGCCTCTTCGCGCGCGCTGCCGGACGACGTGCGCGCGCGCCTGCTCGCGCGCGCCGATCGGCGCGTGACCGATGCGGGCGTATTGGTCATCCAGGCGAACCGCTTCCGCGATCAGGCGAAGAATCGCGAGGACGCCCGTGCGCGGCTGGCCGACATCCTCGCCGCTGCGCTGCGCGTGCCCAAGCGGCGCATCGCGACGCGGCCGACGCGCGCGTCGAAGGAGCGCCGCATTGACGCGAAGAGGACGCGCTCGGCGATCAAGCGCAATCGCGGCGCACCACGGAACGCCGAATGAAGGCGCATCTCGGCGCGCCGCGCCTGCCGCCCGAGATGCCGCAATTTCCACCGACGATCTGGCACCCGCTCTGCGGCTGGGTGCTGCGGCGCTGCGGCTGGCGACTGTCCGGCGAACTGCCGAACCGGAGCCGGCTCGTACTGATCGCCGCGCCGCACAGTTCGTGGTGGGACGGTGTCTGGGGACTGTTGATGAAGATCGCGCTCGGTGCCGACATCGCCTTCATGGCCAAGCGCGAACTGTTTCGCGGGCCGCTCGGGTGGGTGTTGCGTCGGCTCGGCGGCATCGCGATCGAGCGCAGTGCGACGCACGGCGTCGTCGAGCAGATGGTCGAACGCTTCGACAGCAGGCCACGCTTGTGGCTCGGCATCGCGCCGGAAGGCACGCGCAAGCCGGTTGCGAAATGGAAAAGCGGTTTCTGGCACATTGCGCATCGCGCACGAGTGCCGATCCTGCCGGTGTATTTCGACTATCCGTCGAAGACGATCGGCATCGGGCCGCTATTCGAGCCGACCGACGACATGCAGGCGGACATCGCCGCGTTGCGCGAGTTCTATCGCCCGTTTCGCGGCAAGTATCGCGGGGTCTGAGCGTCGCCGGCGTCGGGATTGGGTGGAATCACCCAGCATTGCGTTGACGCTTGCGCGAGCGCGCACCTATGTTGGCGGCGTCCATCGATCGCGTCCGGGCAGGGACCGTCGATGACACCCGTCGTCCTAGGAAACTCATCCGGTGCTGCGTCATCTTGCGCAATCCTGGGCGTGCGCCTGTTCCGCACGCCGACAGCTCGTCAGTGACGCAGCTCATCCGGCTGCGACACGGACGCCACCGCGGCGCCTGCGTTGCGCGCTGCTGGGCGCCTTGGCGTGGTTGCTGGTACTCGCGTGCGTGCAAGGCCACGCGCAGCAAACCCGCGAAGAACTCTCGCGCAGCCTGCCGGCGTCGAACCTGTCCAACGACGACGTGCACGCGGCGGGCGCGACGCTGCTGGCGGCGCCTGGGTTTGCGATGGCGCGCGTC
>Ga0105249_10000188_pt1 | contig 71137 bp, 66 predicted proteins | sample KBSS44metaG_FD_81522 | JGI IMG/M metagenome (GOLD analysis project Ga0105249, IMG submission 81522) | Switchgrass rhizosphere microbial communities from Kellogg Biological Station, Michigan, USA - KBS S4-4 metaG | ecosystem: Host-associated > Plants > Roots > Rhizosphere > Soil | place... | reverse complement strand
GGGAACGGGAAACTGGGAACGGGAAACTGGGAACGGGGAACTGATGACTGATTATGGCTTATAGCTGATAGCCGCTGCTGCCTCGCCGCCCGTCGCACGCTGCCCGCCTGAACCACCCTGCGCAAGCCCTGTGGCGCGCACGTAACCCGTACTCAGTCGGTTCGCAGTGCTCCGTTCCCAGTTCCCTGTTCCCCGTTCCCGGATTTCCGTCCCCGGTTCCCGCCTCCCGGTATACCCCTTGCCCCCTTCGACGGACTTCGACGCGAAACCACCGACAGGAGGACCGAATGAAGGCTCAGGAAATCATGTCCAGGAACCCGACATGCGTAACCGCCGACACGCCGCTCGTCGAGGCCGCGCGACTCATGAAAACCGAGAACATCGGCGTCGTGCCCGTCGTCGAGTCCACCGGCTCGAAGCGCCTCGTTGGGGTGCTCACCGATCGTGACATCGCCGTCCGCGCGGTCGCCGAGGGTCGCGACGGCACCACGACCTCCGTCGGCCACGTGATGTCATCCGACGTCCGCACCAGCGCGCCCGACGACTCCGTCGAGGACGTCATGGAGCTCATGGGCCGAGAACAAGTCCGCCGCATCCCCATCGTCGACGACCGCGGAAATCTCGTCGGCATCGTCGCGCAGGCCGACATCGTCCTCGAAGCGCCAGACAACCGCAAGGCCGAGAAAACCGTCGAGAAGATCTCGCAGCCCAGCGGCAAGCACGCACAGTAACGGCGTCGCCGCGTCTGGCGAGCATCATCGAAACGAGCGGCAAAATCGAGCGCCGCGCGCGTCGCTACGAAGAGCCGCTCGTTTCGTTAGCTTTGGCCGCATGTCCTCCGCTACCACACCGCCGAAAGCCTGCCCGAGTTGCGCCGCGCCCACGACGGGGCGCTACTGCTCCGAATGCGGGGCCGCGGTCGCCGACGCGATGTGCGCGGGCTGCCGCTCCCTGCTCTCACCCGGCGCGCGGTTCTGCCACCGCTGCGGAACCGCCGTCGGGTCGCGGCCCATTGCCGCCAGCGACACGCGACCCGCCGCATCCGCATCCGCCCTCCCCTGGGCGGTCGCCGCCATCGCGATGCTCGCAGTCATCGCACTCCTGGCCGGCCAGCGGTTCTGGGGCGCTCGCACCGTCGCCGCCTCACCCACCGCGGGTCCGTTCTCCGGCGGAGATGCCACGAGTGGGGTTGCGCGGGCGCCCGACATCTCGAACCTCTCCCCCCGAGAGCGCGCCGACCGGCTCTTCGACCGGATGATGCGCCTGAGCTCCGAAGGAAAGACCGACAGCGTCCAGTTCTTCGCGCCCATGGCGATGTCGGTATACCAGAACCTGGGACCCATGGACGCGGACCTGCGCTACGACTTCGGCCGCGTGGCCGAAGTCGCGGGTGCCGCCGAGGTAGCTCGCGCCCAGGCCGACACGATCCTGGCCAGCGACTCCACCCACCTCCTGGGCCTCGTGCTGGCGGTGCGTGCGTCGCAGCTCCGCCGGGACACCGTCGCCGCGGGCCGCTATCAACGGCGCCTGCTTGCCGCGGAGCCGGCCGAGTCAGCGAAGCAGCTCCCGGAATATCAGCGGCACCAGAGCGACATTCTGGAGGCGCTGGCCGAAGCACGGCGCAAATAGCCCGTCGTGAGCCGGCCAATCACGCGCGCCGCCGGTTCCTCGATCCCGAATCCCGTTCACCCGATGCGCATCCACGTTGCCCACAGCCCGGACTCCGACGACGCGTTCATGTTCTACGCGCTGGCGGACGGACGGATCGACACCGAAGGGCTCGAATACGTTCACGAGCTGCAGGACATCGAGACGCTGAACCAGCGCGCCATGCGCGGTGAGCTCGAAGTCACCGCGGTGTCCATCCATGCCTACGCCTACTTGAGCGATCGGTACGCGCTGCTGCCGCATGGAGCGTCGATGGGCGATCGCTACGGACCCCGCCTCGTTGGACGCACGCCCGCCACTCGCGCGGACGTCCGCGGAAAACGTATTGCCATCCCGGGACCGCTCACGAGCGCCTACCTCGCGTTACGCCTCTACGAGCCCGATTTCCAACCAGTCCCGACCCCGTTCGATGAGATCGAGGATCGCGTCGCGGATGGAGAGGTCGACCTGGGATTGCTCATCCACGAGGGCCAGCTGACGTTCGCGGAACGCGGCCTCCACCTCGTCGTCGACCTCGGCGAATGGTGGTTCGCCGAAACGGGCTTGCCGCTGCCTCTCGGTGGGAACGTCGTCAGGAAGGACTTGGGAGCTGACCTGACGAGGAAAATATCGAAGCACCTTCGCGCCAGCATAGCGTATGGATTGCAGCATAGGGCAAAGGCACTCGACCACGCCATGCAATACGCACGCGGCCTCGACCGGTCGAAAGCCGACACCTTCGTCGGAATGTACGTGAACGACTGGACGCTCGACTACGGCGATCGTGGCCGAGCAGCCGTGCGGCTCTTCCTCGAACGCGGAGTCGCGGCCGGCTTCATCAGCCGCCCCGTCAGCGTCGAGTTCGTGGAAGACTGAGCGCAGACTGACCTCGTGCCACGCGCTCCCCGCTCGAACTTCGCCCTCAACGCCAACCGAAGTGGCGGAGCGGCGAACCATCCCCTCGTCGCCGTCGCCGCCATCGGCGATCGCCTCGCGGAAGGCGCCATCGCCGTCAACGCGCGCCGCGTCATCACCTACGCGAACCGCATCGCCACAGGACTCCTCGGCCTCCGCGCCGATTCGCTCGTGGGCCGCGATGTGCTCAGCGTCGCCGATCCCGCGCAGCCGGAATCTTCACAGTTCGCGCGGGCGCTCACCGAGGTGCTCGAACGCGGGAAGGAGCAGATCCTCACGGTCAACGACACCGACGCCGCGCCCGCATTCAACGTCGATTACTGCCGGCTGCTCCCCATCGCCGACGGCGGTGCCCTCATTCTCCTCGGCGAAACCATGTCGCCGAGCGTCTCCGAACAGCTCTCGAAGGCGCGCGCACTCGCCGAGATCCTGCAGCGCATCAACCAGTCGCTCGAGGTGGAACGCGTCGTCCAGCTCGTCGCGACCCACGCGGCCGCGCTCCTTGGTGCAGCGACAGCCCGAGTACTGATGCTCGACGGCACCGAGCTCGAGACCGCGGCGACGAGCGGCGTGCCCGCCGCCGCGTTAGGCGGCCAACAGCGCCTCGGTGAGAGCGTCGCCGGCCGAGCCATCCAGTCGCTCCGCGCCGCCCGCGTGGTCGATCTGGCATTGTCGGATCGCGATGCGGAAAGCCCGGAGCCGGCCGGCGCGGCGGGGTCCGTCGCCGCGCTCGCGGCGCCGCTGCAGATCGCGAACCGGCCAATCGGCGCCCTCGTGGTCACGAGCCTCCCGGACCGTCGCTTCTCCGACCACGACGAGCAGCTGCTGGTCACGCTGGCCAGGCACGGCGCCATCGCCATCGAGAACGCGCGACTCTATCGCGCCGCCGCGCAGACGGCGCGGCATGCGGGCGTCCTTGCCGCGACCACGCGCACGCTCGCCCATGCCGTGTCGGGCGAATCGCTCTATGCGGGACTCGACCGCCTCGTCACGGAATCGCTTCGCGCCGACGGGTTCAGCATCTACGCCACGGACACCGCGCACCGGCACGTGACGCTGCTCCGCAGCCATGGCCTCGCCGCCACGACGCCTAACGCCGTCGCCGAGACGTTCTGGAGCTCGCGTGCCGGCGCGGTCGTGCGCGCTGCGACAGCCGAATTCCTTCCCGATCTCGGCGACGTGCCGTTCGCGGAGCCGCGGCCGGCGTCCGACGTGGCAGGCCCGGTCGGCGCCATGGCCATCCTGCCACTCATTATCGAAGGCCAGGCGCGTGGCGTCCTCACGCTGCGGTTCCGACAACCGCGGGCCTTCGAGGAGCGCGAGCGAACCCTGCTCGTCGATTTCTCCGCCGCGGTCGCCGTGGCCATTCGGAACGCGTCGCTTGTCGGCGACCTCGAGCGACGCGCCGCTCGATTGTCCGCCGTCGCCAAGGTGCAGCTGGCGATGTCGCGCACGGAGCTGCACGACGTCTACGTCGAGATCTACCGCGCCGTCGCATCGTCGGTCTCGAACGCATCGTGCTTTGCGTTGCTGCTGGCCGACAACGTCGCGCCATTGTTCCGCCCCCAGCTCATCGCGGTCGAGGGCATCGTGACCTGGGCGCGAGCGCTGTCTGCCGTGCCCGTCACCGAGTGCGCCGCGTCGACCGCGCTCCGGACCGGGCGACCGGTGCTGTCGAGCAATCCGGAGCGGTCGTGGGGCGCGCTCGTCCCGGGAACCGCAGCAGCGCGAAGCCTGTCGTCGGACCTCACCTCCGAGCTGGCCGTCCCCATGGTGCACGGCGATCGCTCGCTCGGTGTGCTGATCGTCCAGTCACAGCAGCGCGGGGCGTTCACTTCCGAAGATGTCGAGCTCCTCTCGATCATCGCCCGCCAGGCCGCGGCTGCCATCGACAACGCCCGCCTGTTCGAGGCGCAGCGCGACGAGCGCGAGATGGCGGAGGCTGCGGCGCGCATCGCCCGAGTGGCGCTGTCGAGCACGACGGCCGCCGATGCAGCGTCCGCCATCCTGACGATCCTCGGCGAGGTGGTCCCGATTGCTGGCGCGGCCATCGGACTGCTCGACCAGAAGGACGCGATCGTCTACGTCGCCGCGTCCGGCACATCCGCTTCGGCGCTGGACACCCGCGTCTCGTTGTCGACCAGCATCGCCCGCGAGGTACTGCCGCGCCCTGAAGGCGAAGCGGTTGCCGCACCGGAGGACGACGCCCTCGCGCGCGGCGGCGTCGTGCTGCCGCTCGCGGCCAAGACCCGCCTGCTCGGTGTCCTCACCGCGTCGTCGGCATCGGGCAACGTGTTGCCGCAGTCCGCGCTCGACACGTTCCGCCGTCTCGCGCCCTCCATCGCCCTCGCCATCGACGTCCAGCTGCTCGGCGAAGGCAAACGTCACCAGCACGAACGCGAGCGCATGCTCGCCACCGCGCTGGCGACGATGGACCAGCCCGTGTTCGTCCTCTCGCTCGATCGGCGGGTGCTGTACGCCAACGACGCCGCCGTTCGCGAGTACGGCTACTCCGTCGAGGAGCTGACGTCGATGTCGGTGGACGTGCTGGTCGCCTCGGCCGTCCCGCTTCGCGCGACCGATGACGTGTCGCGAACGCCGGCGAACGTCGTCGTCGCCGAGCACGTGCACCGGCGCCGGGACGGGTCGCAGTTTCCGGCCACCGTCGCCCTGAGCTTCATCCGACAGGACAGCGGTGCCCCCATCGGGCAGGTGCTGAGTGTGCGCAACCTCACCGCCGAGCGCCGCATCGCCGAGCAGCTCAAGCAGAGCGAGAAGCTCGCCGCGTTAGGCGAGCTGGTCGCCGGCGTCGCGCACGAGCTGAACAACCCGCTCGCCGGCATCTCGGCGTTCGCGCAGCTCCTGCTCGAGGAGGAGGAGCTCACCGACGATCAGCGAGAGTCGGCCCGCCTCATCAAGCGGGAGGCGGATCGCGCCGTCAGCGTCATCCGGGACCTCCTGCTGTTCTCGCGCAAGACCGGACCGAGCACGGGACCCATCGATCTCAACGAGCTCGTGCAGCTCACGCTGCGTCTGCGCGCCTACAGTTTGAGATCATCGGGCGTTGTCGTCGAAACGCACCTCGACCCGGCGCTCCCGGAGCTGGCCGGTGACGATCAGAAGTTGCAGCAGGTGATTCTCAACCTCATCGTCAACGCCGAGTACGCGATGCGGCGCGCGACGACCAAGCGACTCGTTATTCGCACGGCGCACGAGGGCGATGTGGTCGTGGCGGAAATCTCCGACACCGGCGCGGGCATGTCCGAGGAAACCCTGAAGCGCATCTTCGAGCCGTTCTTCACGACGAAGCCGGCCGGCGAAGGGACGGGGCTCGGACTCAGCGTGAGCTACGGCATCATCGAAGCGCACAACGGCACGCTCACCGTCGACAGTGCACTCGGCCGCGGTACGACGTTCCGCATCGTGCTCCCGGTGCCGCGAGCGTACGCGCGGCCACGAGGCCGACTCGCATGACGCGCATCATCACGCCGTCCGGTGGCCTGACGAACCGCGTCATCGGCGACGGAGGACCGTGGCGCGTCCTCATCGTCGACGATGAGGAAACCATTCGACTCGCGTTGTCCAAGTTCCTGCGCACGCGTGGCTACAACGTGCAGACGGCCGAGTCGGGTGCCGCGGCGCTCGATCTCCTGCGGCGCGGGAAGTACGTCCTGATGGTGTGCGACGTCCGCATGCCGGGGATCGGCGGTGTCGAGCTCGTCCCGCGCGCGCTGGCGATCGACCCCGAGTTGGCGATCGTGATGCTCACGGCCGTCAACGACGCGCCCACGGCGGCGGAGGTACTTTCCGCTGGCGCGATGGACTACCTGATGAAGCCGATCGAGCTGTCCGACCTGCAGCAGGCCATCGAGCGCGTCCTGCACCGCCGCGAGCTCGCGATCGAGCAGCGCAACGTCGAACGCCTGATTCGCGAGGAAGTCGCGCTCCGAACCGCAGAGCTCGAGCGAGAGAAGCTGGCGCTTCGAGCGCTGAGCATCGACGTCGTCGAAGCGCTCATCAATGCGCTCGAGGCGAAGGACGTCTATCTGCGAGGCCACTCGCAGCGTGTCGCGCACCTCGCCGCCGCGATTGCCCAGGACATGGGCCTCGACGAGGATACCGTCGAAGAGATCCGGCTCGCCGGGCGGTTGCACGACGTCGGAAAGATCGGTATTCGCGAGACCGTGCTGAACAAGCCCGGCCCCTTGACCGCCGAGGAGTTCGACCACGTCCGCACCCACGTGCGAAACGGCGTCGACATCCTGACCCCACTTCGCCATCTCGGTCAGGCGGTCCTGTACGTCCATGAGCACCACGAGCACTGGGACGGAGCCGGCTACCCGCGCGGACTCTCCGGCGAGAACATCTCGCTCGGTGGGCGTATCCTCTGTGCAGCCGACGCGTTCGACGCCCTGACATCCGCCCGATCGTACCGCAGCGCGCTGACGCCGGAAGCCACGATCGACTACCTCGCCGCCCACTCCGGCGCACTGCTTGATCCCACGGTCTTCGACGTCCTCGCGAACGTCGTTCGGCGCGGACGGGCCCTCGTCTTCATCGACGACGCCTGAGCCGGCCGGTCCACGGGCGGCCTGTCCCGGATGTGACGTATTCCCATCGATTTCCACTGCTTCGCCGTATTAAGCAACATGTCCCGTTGCCGACCTTTTGTCATTCTCGCGGCGCTCGCCGCGGTCGCGCTCGACGCCCGCGCTCAGGCGCGTGATATCCGAAGCGGACCCCAGTCCGATACGCTCCGCCTTGCCATCGAGGAAGCCGTCGCCCGTGCCGTCCGTCAGAGCGACGAGAGCCGGCTCGCCGCGGCACAGCTCGACGTCACCGAAGCGCTGATCACCACAACGAGAGCGGCGGGCCTCCCGCAGCTCCGTCTCAGCGGCGCGTACACGCAGGTCATCGAAAATGCCCGCGCGAACGTCGTCGGGTCGGTTTTCGCCCAGTCGTTCACGTACAACACGAACGCCAACATCTCGCAGACGCTCTTTCAGGGCGGCCGCATCTTCGCCAGCACGCGTGCCGCCGCCGATGCGAAGCGCGCCTCCCGGTTCGATCAGGCGGAGGTCCGGGCGCGCGTCTCGGTCGATGTGCAGCGCGCCTACTTCCTGGCGCTGCTGAGCGACCGTCTGTACGAGATCCAGCTTCGCAACCTCGAGCTCGCAGACGCACGGCTCAAACAGGTGGAGAGCCTCGAGGCTGGTGGACGCGCGGCTCGGTACGACGTCCTCCGCGCGCGGGTGGGGCGAGCGAACCTCGAGCCGGCGATGATTCAGGCGCGAAGCGATCGCGAGCTGACGGTGCTGGAGGTCAAGCGCATCCTGAACATCCCGGTCAGTCAGCCCCTCGTGCTGACGAGTGCGCTCGATCCTGACGGACTCCAGCCATTCATCGCGGAAGTCGCGAACGATTCGAGCGCGGATCCGGTCCGGGCCTCTGTGCGGTCGGCCGAGTCGACTCTGGAAGCACGGGCCGAAGGGATCAAGATCGCCCGGGCTGACATGCTGCCCACGGTATCGGCATTCTTCCAGACGGGTTATCTGGCGCTGCCATCCAACAACGGGGTTCCGACCCGGTGGGGTGAGGCATCGAGCACAATCTGCCCGCCTGGCTCTCCGAGCACGCGGATCTGCCAGAACAACGGCTGGTTCCCGGATCGGAACTTTGGTGTACAGATTTCCTGGCCGCTGTTCGACGGGCTCCGCGCGAAAGGCAATGTCGATCTCGCGCAGGCCCAGCGGAAAGTGGCCGAGCTCCAGCTCTCACAGGAGCGTGAACAGGTGGAGGTCGAACGTGCGCAGGCCCGGGCAGAGTTCGCCCGAGCTCGCTCCGCGTATGAGGCGCAGCGCGACAACGCTCGCGAGGCGGAGGAGGCGTTTCGCCTCGCCTCGTTGCGGTTCGAGCGCGGACTCGATACGCAGCTCGAGGTATCCGCCGTACAGTTGCAGCTCCTGGTCGCCAAGACCAACGAGGCCCGTTCCATCTTCGACCTGTTCATCGCGGCAGCCGATCTTGCGCGTGCGCGCGGCCTTCCGATTCCGATGCCGCCCACACGCCCCGCCCCCGCTCCTTCTCGCTGACGACTCCGCTCACTCCGCTTGTGTCCATAGCATTGCTTCCGCAGGTCCTGCGCTCGCCTGCCGTCTGGGTTGCCGCTCTTGTTCTCGCCGCCGCGTGCTCGAAGGAAGACGGCGACGGCACCCCGGCGACCGCATCGGCCGCGACCACGACGCCTGACCGGCCAGACACGTCAGCCGCCGAGAAGGGTGGCGCCGGGCCGGGTGGAGGGCGACGCACGAGCTCCATCATCCTTGCCGCCAGCGATATCAGGACGGTCGAGCGCGGAACCATCGAGGCCGGGGTTCAGGTCTCGGGTGACCTGAAGGCAATCGAGGAGGCCGTCGTGCGGGCGCGGCTCGAGGGAGACCTCGTCGGCGTCTACGCCCGCGAAGGTGACCGTGTCAGACAGGGCCAGCTGCTCGCACGGTTCGAGGCTAGTGAGCAGGAAAGCAACCGCAGCTCGGCGATCGCTGACCGCGAGGCGGCGCAGAGCGATCTCGAGACGGCACAATGGAATGCCGATCAGTCCGAGCAGCTCTTCAAGGCGGGCGCGATCGCCGAACGCGACAACCGCGCGGCACAGCAGGCGCTCGCCGCGAGCCGGGCCCGGCTCGCGGCGGCCGAGGCGCGCGTGCGCGCGACGACGTCGCTCCTCACCGACACACGCGCCCTCGCGCCGACGACCGGCGTCGTGGCCACGCGAAGCGTCGAGAACGGCGAGCACGTGGCGCGCGGGGCGGAGATGTTCACGGTCGTTCGCTCGGACGTGCTCGAGCTCGCGGCCGCCGTGCCGGCACGTCAGGCGAACGAGATCAAGGTCGGCCAGCGCGTACACTTCGCGGCCGGCGGGCAGGACCTCGAGGGCCGCGTGGCGCGCATGAACCCGACAATCGATCCGACGACTCGCTCCATCACCGTCTACGCACAGGTGCCTAACGGGGACGGCGCGCTCAAGGGCAACTCGTTCGCCACCGGCCGGATCGTGTCGCGGAGCGTCGATGGCGCGATTGTCATACCCAGTACGGCCGTACGCCAGGCTCAGGGCACCGAGAAGCCGTTTGTCTACCGCCTTGGTGCCGAAGACGCACTCGAGCGCGCGCCGGTCAGCGTCGGCATTGTGGACGAGGCGCAGGCCATCGCCGAGATCGTGGAAGGCCTCAACGTCGGTGATCGCATCGTAGTCGGAAACGTCGGCACGCTCGGTGCCGGCATGAAGGTGACGATCGCCGGCGGAGGCGAGGGCCGAGCGGCCGGAACCGGGCAACCGGGCACCGGAAACCGTCGTCCCGCCAGTCCGCCGGCCCCCTAACGAGTAGCACGCAGCGATCGGTTCCCGGTTCCCAGCTCACAGGCTGCCCGATGTTTCTGTCAGATATCTCGATCCGTCGCCCCGTGTTCGCGACCATGATGATGGTCACGCTCGTGGTGCTCGGCATCGTGGCGTACCAACGGCTGTCCCTCGATGAGTATCCGGACGTGACCTACCCGGTGATCATCGTCCAGACCAGCTACCCGGGCACGTCGCCGGAGGTCATGGAGCGCCAGATCTCGCGCCCCATCGAGCAGGCGGTCAACACCGTGCAGGGGATCTACGAGGTGAGCTCGACGTCGCTCGAGGGCATCTCGATCGTGCGCCTGCAGTTCAACCTCGGCGCCGACGTGAAGGGCGCGCAACAGGACGTGCAGGCAAAGGTGTCGGGTATCCGGCGCCAGCTGCCGCCCGACGTCGACGAGCCGATCGTTCGGCACTTCGACCCTAACGACAGTCCCATCATCTCCATCGCGGCGCAGAGCACCGAGCGGCCGCTGCGGGAGATCACGGACATGGCGGACGAGACGATCGTCACACGGCTCCAGGCTGTTCCCGGGGTGGGCGCGGTGAATCGCACGGGCGGCAGCGAACGCGTGATCCGCGTGCAGGTCGATCCGGCGGCGCTGAACTCCTACCGCGTGACGCCACAGCAGGTGATGCAGGCGCTGCAGCGCGAGAATCAGGAAGTGCCCGCGGGACGCGTCGACTACGGCGAGATCGAGCGGCTCGTTCGCGTCACCGGTCGGGTGATCGAGCCGCGCCAGTTCGCGAACATCGTCGTCGCCGTCCGCAACGGTGTACCGATTCGCATCTCCGACATCGGGACCGTGATCGATGGCGAAGCCGACAAGCGCACCGCGGCCGAGATCGATCGCAATCCCGCGGTCTCGATCGAGGTCCTGAAGATCTCCGGCGCGAACACCGTCGACGTCGCGGACTCGGTGCGCGCCGCCGTGGCGGATTTGCAGCGTCAGCTGCCCAGCGACGTCACGCTCCGGGTCACGAAGGACGACTCACGCCGTATCCGCGAGTCGCTCCTCGACGTGCAGGTGAGCCTCGTCCTCGGCGCGATCCTCACGATCGCGATCATCTACCTGTTCCTGAACTCGTGGCGCTCGACCGTCATCACCGGGCTGGCGCTGCCGATCAGTATCATCTCCGCGTTCTTCATCATGTGGGTGATGGACTTCACCATCAACACGATGACGCTGCTCGCGCTCTCGCTCGCGATCGGCCTGCTCATCGACGACGCCATCGTCGTCCGTGAGAACATCGTGCGCCACATGGAAATGGGCAAAGACCACTACACCGCGGCGCGCGACGGCACGTCCGAGATCGGCCTCGCGGTATTCTCCACCACGCTCGCCGTCGTCGCCGTGTTCGTGCCGGTCGCGTTCATGGGCGGCATGATCGGCAAGATCTTCTTCCAGTTCGGCGTTACCGTCGCGTTCGCGGTGCTCGTGTCGCTGTTCGTGTCCTTCACGCTCGACCCCATGCTCTCGAGTGTATGGTACGATCCCGACGTCGAGCACGGTGTGAAGGCCGACAAGGTGCACGGTGAGGCGCACGCGCCTCGTCGCGTGCGCTCGCCCGTCCGCCGTCTGGCCATCGGGTTCAACAACTGGTTCGAGCGCATGTCCGATCACTACCCTGCGGCGCTCAAGTGGGCCCTGCACCACCGCCCCGCGGTCATGGTCGTCGCCATCGTGTCGATCGCTGCGGCCGGCGTCATCATCCCGCGCCTTGGCTTCACGTGGATGCCCGACGCGAATAGCGATGACTTCTCGGTCGGCTTCAGAACGGCGCCCGGTTCCACGCTCGACTACACGCTCGGCAAGGGCCGTGAGATCAGCGATTTCCTCAAGAAGCACCCCGACGTCGAGTACACGTACCTCACCGCCGGCGGTGGGTTTCGCGGCACGCCGAACCAGGGATCGGTCAACGTGCAGCTCAGACGGCACGATCAACGCGACCGCACCCTGACGGAGATCCAGAACCAACTTCGCGGCCAGCTCCGTCAGATCACCGGCGTGTCGGCGTCCATCAACCAGACGTCGAGCATTTTCGGCGGCCGTGGACAGCCTATCCGCGTCAACATTCAGGGACCCGAGCAGTCGCGGCTCAAGATCGCCGCGGGGCGCGTGTACGAGGAGATGAAGACCATCCCGGGCGTCGCCGAGCCGACGTCCAGCGATCAAGGGGACATTCCGCAGCTCGACGTGAGCGTGGACCGACAGCTCGCATGGGCTGCCGGCGTCGGGATCAATGCGGTCGGCACCACGCTGCAGCCGCTGTTCTCGGGAACGCGCGCGACACGATGGGAAGATCCTCAGGGTTACCAGCACGACGTGATCGTCGTGTATCCCGACTCGCTGCGGAAAAGCGCCGCCGATGTGGCGAACATTCCGATCTCCAGCTCGAACCTCGACGCCAACGGCCAGCCGGCGATCGTCCCGCTGTCACAGGTTGCGGATGTGCGAAGCGGCGTCGGTCCGCAGCAGATCGAGCGCCGTCAGCTCGAGCGACAGATCAACATCTCCGCGGGCGTCATTCCCGGCTATCCACTCGGCGACGTCGCGGCGGCGGTCAAGGCGTCCATCGATTCGCTCGGCTTGCCGCCCGGATACCACGCTGTCTTCACGGGCGACGTCCAGAACCTGAACGACACCAAGGGCTACGTCGCCGAGGCGCTCATTCTCGCCGTCGTCTTCATCTACCTGATTCTCGCGTCGCTCTTCGGATCGTTCCTGCAGCCCCTCGCGATCATGCTGGCGCTCCCGCTCAGCTTCATCGGCGTCGCGCTCGCGCTGCTGCTGACGAGGGGCAACATGAACGTCATGTCTATGATCGGCATCATCATGCTGATGGGACTCGTGACGAAGAACGGCATCCTGCTCGTCGACTTCACGAACCAGCAGCGCGAGCACGGCAGCGATCGCGAGCACTCGATCCTCACGGCGGCGAGGACGCGCATCCGCCCGATCATCATGACGACGTTCGCCATGGTGTTCGGCATGATTCCGCTCGCCCTGGCGATTGGTGCCGGCGCGGAGCAGCGGGCGCCCATGGCGCGCGCGGTGATCGGCGGGCTCGTGACGTCGACGTTGCTCACACTGTTCGTGGTGCCCGTCATGTACACGTTGCTCGACGACGCGGCATCGTGGGCCCTGAGCCGTCGCCGCTCGCACCGCCCGGTCGCCCCCGTAGATCCGGCCGTCACCGACGGTGCGTTCGGCGACTGATCATCGCGCACGACATCGCGGTGTCGCGCGTCGCTTGACTCTACGGGCCGGTCATTGTACTAGGGTGACGTGACATCGGGCGTTAATTCGCGCCCGCATCAATGAGACGTGTTGGGGCATGTGACGTGCACCTTTCCCGGCCGGCTTTCCCCTGGTTCAGACCGGACGGCTATCTCACAGGAGGCGGTCATGCCGCGCGGTGACGAGTTGGAACGTGAATACAAGTTTTCCGATCGGGATGACGAGTCAGACGACCTGGGCTACGGGGGCGGTGGCAGCTCGTTCGAGGAAGACGACGATGAGGACGGTGGCTGGGTCCTGAATCAGCGCGATGAGAGCCTGTGGGACGACGCCGACGAGTCCGAAAACGACGACGAGGACGAGACGGACGCAGCGGGCGGCGGTGACGAGGAGGAGGAGGACGAGGAGGCGGAGGTGTTCCCGCGTCCCGGGCGTCCGGGTCGTCCGCGTCGCACACCTGCCGCAGGCGGAGGTGGAGGCTCGACGGCACCGGCAGCCGCCGCGGCAGCGCCAACAGTTACGCCAGCGACGACACCGGCTCCTGCGCCAGGCAGACCGGCGCCGAGCAAGGCGCCGGCGAAGACCGCAATGAAGAGTGCTCCGGCCAAGAAGGCCGCGTCGAAGACTGTGGCGAAGAAGTCCAAGCCGGCGGCGAAGCCCGCGGCCAGGAAGGCGTCGAAGACTGCGGCGAAGAAGGGCGGCGCCAAGGCCAAGAGCGCGTCGAAGGGCGGCGCGAAGCGCACTTCGGCCGCGAAAGCGGCGGGCAAGAAGGCGCCCGCCCGCAAGGCGGCGCCGTCATCCGGGCGAGCCAGAAAGAAGTAGATCGGGCAGCGCTCCATCGGCGCGCGCGTCGCGCCAGACGATTCGAACGACCGCGGGGTGCTGTCGGCTCGGGCCGGCACCTCGCGGTTTCGTCTTCTCCACCTTCCCGTCCACGCAGTCTTACGACTTCCTCGCCGGACCATGCTGTCCACCGACTCTCTCGAGCGCCAACTGCTCGACGCGCTCCCGATCACGATTCACGCGATCGACCTCGACGGGCGCCTGACCAGCGTTCCGCAAACCGCGTCGCGCTTCGGGGACGAGCCTGGAGCACAATCAGCACCGCCGGCAGGGGCACTGCCCGGTGCGTCGATCTGGGACCTGACCGGGGCCGGGTTCACACGGGAGCAGGTGGAGCATGCCATGCAACGCCTGCGCATGGGCCGGGCGCGTGTCGTACGCTGGGAGCTGAGCCCGGCCGCCGATGACAGGCGCGTGCTCCTGGCACAGATGACGCCCCTGCACGACGATTCGCGTGCCGTGACAGGCTTCGTCGTATCGACGACCGATGTCACGTCCGTCACCCGTGAGCGGGAAGCCGCGACGGAAGCTTCACTCGCGCTCGCCCGAGCGACGGATCTCGATCACGTGTACCACGAGACCGCGCACCAGCTCCGTCAGAGGCTCCGGCCCGACATCATCGTCATAGCGGTCACGGATGACGACGGCTTGGCCCCGCGAGTCGTGTACGAATCCGGTTCGGACGGCGACGAAAAGGCGCTCGGGATCCGCTTTGCCGCGGCATGGCGGTCGGCGATCGGCGACGGCCATCCGGTCATCACTCGAACGGGGTCATCAGTGGAGCTCACCGCTCCGTTCAGAAGCCCGGGAACCGCCGGCGCCGTGACGATCGTGCTGGACGACGTCGAGTCGCCCGAACGGCTCGGTGATGCACACCGCTTTCTCTCGTCACTCGCGATCGATACGGCAACCGCATTGGAGCGTGCGCAGCTCGTGCTTCGGACCGGGAACCGCCATCGCAGCCAGGCGAGCGGCGAAGTCGCAACCGGCGTAGCACACGAGCTTCGCAATCCGATCTTTGGAATCTCGTCAGCCGCGCAGCTCCTGCGGTTTCGCGCACGCGAAGATCCAGTGATGGAGAAGAACGTCGGTCGAATTCTTCGCGAGGTCGAGCGACTCAACCGGATGGTCGCGACACTGATGGAATTCGGCCGTCCGATCGCGCTCAAGGTGTCTGCGGCCGACCCCGACGCTGTCTGGGACGACGTGCTGGAGACGGAGCGCGGTCGCCTCGAGAGCAGGGCGATCGCGGTACGACGCACTCGGCCCGACACACCTGTGTCGCTGGCTATTGACGGCGAACAGCTCGCCCAGGCGTTCAGGAGTGTTCTGTCCAACGCGGTCGATGCTGCTCCGGAGGCTTCCGACATCGTGCTTCAGTCGGCCACGCTCCCGAACGGTGGCTGGCGCTGCCGCCTCACAAACGGTGGCGAGCCCATCGCACCGGAGCTGCTGCCGCGCGTGTTCGAGCCGTTTCTTTCGACCAAGCCGGGCAGCACGGGTACCGGCCTGGCGTTCGCGCAGCGAATCATCGACGAGCACGACGGGACCATCCAAATCGAGAGCTCGGCGCAGGCGGGGACGACCGTGATCCTCACGCTTCCGAGCGCCACTCGTAACGCGACGCTGCCGTGACTATGTTCGCCTCATGGCTGAATCCCCCGTTGCACTGCTCCGGGCGCACGCGCGCCATGCGCCGTGGAACGCCCGTGGTCTCGCCGCGCATGTAACTGCGCTCGTCGATGCTGCCGGCTTACGTCCCACGAACGCATCCGCCCGCGCGGCGCCAAGTGCTCGAGCAGTTCGCTTCTACGTGTCGAACGGCCTGCTCGACCGCCCCGAAGGCACCGGCACGGCGGCGACCTACAACTATCGCCACCTCCTGCAGCTCCTCGCGATCAAGATCCGCCAGCGTGAAGGCCAGACGCTGGACATCATCAAGCGCGAGATGCACGAGACGACCGGCGATCTGCTCGAGCGACGCATTGCCCAGTCACTCGCGCCCGCGCTCGGCGTCCGCGCCGACGCGGCGGTCACGCAGACGGACGACCAGCGTCCGTTCGCCTGGCATCGCGTCATGGTTGCCGACGGCATCGAGCTGCATGTGCGCGACGACTCGCCGGCGTCAGGGGAGGACGCGATCATCGCCATGCGCGAGGCGGTACGCGCCGCGTTAGGGCGCGCGGACATCAGGGGATAGCGGGCCGATCGGAGACTGTCGGCAAACCCACGCCGAGGGATTGCTGCGCTAGAGCACTCGCTGCAGCGTGTTCGCGCCCCATTCGATGAGCTTCTCCGACCAGGAGCGACGCCCGAATTCGGACAGCTTGATCTCCTTGGAGTAGCGGAGGTCATTCATGAATAGGGAGTCGAGCGTCGCACCCACCTGGTCGTTCAGGGCGACGATGTTCGACTCGTTGTTGAACACCAGCGACCGGTTATCGAAGTTGAGCGACCCAACCGTGGACCACACTCCGTCGGCGACCAGCGTCTTCGCGTGCATCATCGTCGGCTGATACTCGTACACGCGGACTCCGCCCTTGAGTAGCTCCGTGTATCGCGCACGCCCGGCATAGAGCGTCGTCTTCACGTCGCTCTTGTCGCCCGCGGTCAGCACCCGGACGTCGACGCCACGCTTGGCCGCTCGAATGAGCAGCGCTCGAAAATCATCGTCCGGCACGAAGTAGGAGTTGGAGATGTAGAGGGAGCGCCGAGCGCCGGTGATCGACAGCGCCAGAAAACGCTCCGCCGGGGTGCTCCCGATGGTCGGTACGAAGTGCAGCACCCCGGCTGCCACAGTGCCGGGTTCGGCGAACGACGGTGGTGGAAAGAAAACGTCCCCCGTGATGAGCTCGCCCGTCGCCTCTGCCCAACCCGCCGCGAACATCGCCTGTAGCTGCGCCACCGACCGGCCTTCGAACCGTGCGTTCGACTCGCGCCACTGTTCCTCGGAGTGTCCGTTGCCCAACCAGTAGTCCGCGATGCCGAAGCCGCCCGTGTAGCCCACACGTCCATCGACCACGATCGCGCGGACGTGCGATCGTTGCGCCGCCTTGTGCAGCGTGTACCAGTGGAGTGGCCTCAGCCACGCGACCTCGACGCCTGCCTTCGCAAGGCTGTCGGCCCACTCGCCTCGCAGTCCCTGCGAACCGAACGCATCCATCAGCAGCAGTACCCGCACGTTGGCGCGCGCGCGCTCCGCCAGATACTTCGCCAGGCTATCCGCGACGACGCCCGGCTTCGAGAAGTACATCTGAATTGTCAGCGTTTGCCGAGCGGATCGGATGTCTTCCCAGAGGCGATCATAGGTCGCGCCGTTCGCGAGCACCTCGACCTTGTTCCCGGGCTCGATTTGCACCCCGGCGAACAGCTGAAGAGTTCGTACGAACAGCGAGTCGCGGACGCCGGGCAGTCGGTCGTCGCCGACCGCCAGCACGCTGCGAACCGGCGAGCCACGGGTCACCGTCAGGATCCCGATCAGCGCGAACGCCAGGACGACGAGTACACCCAGCACCACGGACAGTCTTTTCAGTGCGCGAATCATCTCGGTGCGCGAAGCGTGGAACCAGCGGCTTGATGTGGCGATTGTATTCGGTATCGCCATACAATCGCAGAGCCCGTTCCAAGACGCCGGGTTCACGGTTTTTATCTGCAACCAGCTCTCGCATGTCGGAACCACGCGCCCCAGCACGACCGCTGACGGGGAAAGTCGCAATCCTCACGGGTGTTTCTCGCGTCGGACAGGTTGGCGAGGTCGTCGCTCGGGTGCTTGCCGAGCGTGGCGTTGCCGTGGTGCTCATCGACAGGACCGGCGTCGAAGCTGAAGCGCGCGCGACAGAGCTTCGAGATCAGGGACTCAGCGCTCGTGCCTATCGTGGGGATCTCACAGACCCCGGGCAGCTCGCAGGGATAGCTCAGAGCGTAGCGACCGAGTACGGCGGCGTCGACGCCCTCGTGAACATCGCGGGTGGATTCAGCATGTCCGGCAAGGTCTCGGACAGCGATCCCGAGGCGTGGGCCCGACAGCTCGGCATTGGGCTCACCACGGCTTATCTGACGACACGAGCGTTCCTGCCTCTGGTTCGACAGCGTCGCGGCGCGGTGCTGTTCTTCGCGTCCGCCGCGGCCCTTCCCGGGGCTCGGGTCGCCGAGATGTCAGCGTACGCTGTTTCCAAGGCCGGGGTCATCACCCTCATGCGATCCGTCGCACAGGAAGAGCGCGACACGGGCGTGCGCTCGAACGCGCTCGCTCCGACGGCGGTCAGGACCGCTGCGAACCTCGAGTCCATGAGTGATGGCACCCGTTACGTCGAGCGCGAAGACGTGGCCGGTGCGGTCGAATTCCTGTGTTTTTCGCCGGCATCACGCGCCATAACGGGGCAGGTCATCCAGCTTGGTTAGTCTCAGTGCGCCAGACTATTCAGCACTGTTTCGACACACCAATTCGACACTTGAGCGCCATATGGTCCTCCTTCAAGGAATGAGACTACAATGGGAATTGCCAGTTCAGGGATATGATTGTGAGACACCGCCACTAGCCGCCTGGCATTCGGTACTGTACGCTACGCCGCATGAGCCTCGCCGCGCACCGGCGAACCGCCACGCGCACAATCGTGCTCGACCGCTCGCTCGAGGCCCTTCCGCTTTTCCGGCTGAGCGATTCGGCCGACGACTCCGCCGTTATCTTCGCTCCCGAATCGGGAGGACGCTGGCGTGTCCTCCCCAACCCTGGCGATCGCGTCCCCGGGACGTTTGACCAGGATGTCTACGTGGAATTGCTTCACCGGTACCACGAGGCCAATTGCCCGGATGACGGCGTTGTCACATTTACGCTCCACGCCTTCCTCCGCTCCATCGGACGGCGCGTCGACGGCCGTACCTACGAGCAGCTGCGATCGGCGCTCACGCGGCTCGAACGCACGACGCTCGAATCCACCGGGATCTACTACGATGCCAGCAACGGGACCCGGCTGGACGGCCGATTCACCATCCTCAGCTCCATCGCGATCGAACGTCGCCGATCGACCGACAGAGACCAGCTTGCGCTGTTCCCGGCGTTCTCCGCGACCGAGCCGGGCGATGCGCGCGTTACCATCGCATCGACCATTCGCGCCAACATTTCGGCCGGACACACGGTGACACTGTCGGCGCCGCGATACCTCAACCTGCCGTCACCAGTCGCCCGGCGGTTGTATCGTTTACTGGAGGTCGCGCGTGAAGACGGAACGGTGACGTGGCGGATCGCGCTCGGACAGCTCGCGGAGCAGTTACCGCTTGCCCAGCGATACCCGTCGCATCTTCAACGTGTGCTTCAACCTGCCCACGAGATGCTGCTTTCAGCCGGCCTCGCCCGGGACATTGCATTCCGGCAGCAGCGTCGAGAGTGGTTCGTCGATTACGTGTTAGCATCCCGTCTGGTGTAGGACGTGCGAGAGTCGATTCTGGATTCCCTGTGAAGCGCGCGGCCACCACAACTCAAACGGAGTTTCCATGGCAACGAAGCTCGATAAGACCATCAAGCGCGAGATCGAGATGGATGGCCAGGCCTACATGGTCGCCATCTCCCCCGAAGGCGTGAAGCTCACCCAGAAGGGCTTTCGGAAGGGACGCGAGATGTCGTGGCGCGCGCTCTGGGCAGGAGGCAGCGAAGAGGGAAGCGACGCTGGCGGAAGCTCATCCTGAATACCGTGACGCACGCTGCTTGCGTGCCGTCCGAGTAAGGGGACACGGAACACCTCCTCGCGCAACGCGTATCTAGTCGTTTACACCCCGTTGAGCCGAGTATTCAATGAAACGCACTCGCACCGCCCTGCTTGCAGGCATCGTCGCAGCACCGCTTCTCGTGGGCGGATTCGTATTCCAGGAGCGCGCCACCACCGATGGCGCTCGGCTCTTCGGCCAGGTACTCGATCTCGTATCTTCACGTTTCGTCGATACGGTCGACGCAGCCACGCTCTACGAGAAGGCAGCGCGTGGTCTCGTCGGTCAGCTGCAGGACCCGTACAGCGAGTTGATGTCGCCATCCCAGCTCAAATCGTTCAACAGCAGCACGGGCGGCCGGTATGGCGGACTCGGCATGTCGATCGAGGAGCAGCAGGGCAAGGGCATTACGGTCGCCAAGGTCTTCCACAACACGCCGGCGGAGCGCGCGGGCATTCGCGAAGGCGATGTGATCGTGCTCGTGGATACCATTGCGACGCGCGGATGGTCGTCGAAGAAAACAGCTGATGCCCTCACCGGGACGCCCGGGACGAAGGTGACCGTCGGATTCGCTCGGCCGGGTGTCGCATCTCCCATCAAGGTCGAGTTTACCCGCGCCGTCATTCGCGTACCGGCGGTCCCGTACGAGATCACATTCGATGGAAAGGTCGGGTACATCCCGCTCGAGCAGTTCAACGAGAACGCGACCAACGAGCTCGTTGAGAGCGTGAAGCGCTTGCAGACCCAGGGCGCCCGAGGTGTCGTGCTCGACCTTCGCAGCAATCCTGGCGGCTTCCTCGATCAGGCGCTCTCCATCAGCAACCTGTTCCTGCGTGAGAAACAGGAGATTGCGAGCGTGCGTGGTCGAAACACCGAGCCGCAGGTGTACTTCGCGCGCGAGAAGCCGATCGCTCCGGACATTCCGCTCGTGATTCTGACAAACCAGTACACGGCCTCCGCGTCGGAGATCGTTGCCGGCGCGCTGCAGGATCACGACCGCGCGGTGATCGTCGGCAACACGTCCTTCGGGAAAGGCCTCGTGCAGACGCTGTTCAATCTCGACGGCGGCTGGGCACTCAAGATGACGACGGCGAAGTGGTATACGCCGAGCGGCCGCTCCATCCAGAAGGAGCGGAAGCTGACGCCAGATGGTCAGCTCGTCGAAGTGCACCCGGATTCGCTCGAGAGTGATTCCGCGCGCAAGGCGCGGCCGCGGTTCAAGTCCGACGCTGGACGAGTCGTCTACGGCGGCGGCGCTGTCACGCCTGATCTCATCGTTCAGTCGGACACGCTCACCACTGCTGAGCAGGAGTTCCGCAAGGCGATGGCGCCAAAGTCCCAGGAGTATTACGTCGCCCTCTACGACCTCGGCTACGAGCTCAAATCGCAGGTGAAGCCCGATTTCATCGTCAAGCCGGAGTGGCGGAACGAGTTCCTCTCACGCCTTGAGAAGGCGGGCGTCAAGGTCGACCACAAGCAGTGGGACGCCGCGACGTCGCTGATCAACCGCGACCTCGAGCTTCGCGTTGCACGCTCGGCGTTTGGTGACTCGACGGTGCGCCGTCGCACGCTCAACGATGATCCGCAGCTGCAGAAGGCGATCGAGATCATCCAGAAAGGCACGTCGCAGAAGGACCTGTTCGCCCTCGTCGCTGCGGGGCCACAGCGATAGCTTTCACTGCATGACGAGTCAGGCCCTATACGCCGCCACGACCCTCGTCGTGGCGGCTTTCGCATCTGGGTGCCATTCCGCATCGAACGCATCACCGACCCCCACAACCGCAGCGTCTGGCAACGGTGGCGACGCGGCAGCGGTCAGTGCCGAGCCCGGTGAATCGCACCTCACGAACATTCGTCGCCTCACGAACGGCGGTGAGAACGCCGAAGCGTATTTCAGCCGCGACGGGCGTTGGCTCACATTTCAGTCCACGCGAGACGGCCGAACGTGCGACCAGCAGTACGTCATGCGGACCGACGGGTCGCAGGTGCGTCGGATCTCCAGCGGTGATGGCAAGACGACCTGCGGGTATTTCTTCGAGGGCGACCGCAAGCTGTTCTTCGCGTCCACGCACGCGCACGGCGCCGCCTGCCCTGCCCGTCCGGACCCGTCGCAGGGGTATGTCTGGGGGCTCGACAAGTTCGACATCTACACCGCCAATCCCGACGGATCCAGGCTGCACCGCCTAACGAGCTACGACGTCTACACGGCGGAAGGAACGCTGTCACCCGATGGCAGGACCATCGTGTTCACGTCGCTGAAGGATGGAGACCTCGACATCTATACCATGAATGTCGACGGCTCGAACGTCAGACGGCTGACGACGGCGCCGGGCTACGATGGGGGCCCCTTCTTCTCGCCAGATGGGAAGCGCATCGTGTACCGGGCCTATCACCCCACCGATTCGACGGAGCTGCGCACGTATCGCGATTTGCTCGGCCGCGAGATGGTGCGGCCGAACAAGATGGAGATCTGGGTCATGAACGCGGACGGCTCGGACCAACGCCAGATCACGAACCTGGGGGGCGCCAACTTCGCACCGTTCTTCACTCCGGACGGCTCGCGCATCATCTTCTCCTCGAACCACAAGAACCCACGCAGCCGTAATTTCGACCTGTATCTCGTGAACGCCGACGGCACGGGGCTGGAGCAGGTTACGACGAACCCGGACTTCGACGGCTTTCCTCAGTTTAGTCCCGACGGACGTCAGCTCGTTTGGGCCTCCAACCGCTTTGACGCGAAGCCCGGCGAGACAAACATTTTCATCGCGGACTGGAAGAACTAGGTCACCCGCCAAGGAGTCACCATGATCGGCATGATTCTACTCGCGATCCTCGCGGCGTTCGGCCTGAGCGTCTTCGTCGCCGGGGTGAAGATCATTGGGCAGGCCGAGGTGATGGTCATCGAGCGACTCGGACGGTTCCATCGCGTCGCTCGATCCGGGTTGAATCTCCTCATCCCCTTCGTCGAACGCCCACGCCCCATCGACGTTCGCTACATCGAGGCCGACGTCTCGGGCATGAAGCGCATCACGGCCGGGACGACGTCTCGGATCGATCTCCGCGAGCAAGTGCTCAACTTCCCGAGCCAGCCCGTGATCACGAAGGACAACGTCACGATCGACATCGATGCGGTGCTCTATTACCGGATCGCCGATCCGCAGAAGGCGACGTATGCGGTGCAGAACCTTCCGTACGCGCTGGAGACCCTGACGCGAACGACACTCCGCAACATCGTCGGCGAGATGGAGCTCGATCAGACGCTCGCGAGTCGTGACCAGATCAACAGGCGCATGCGCGAGGTCATTGAGGAAGCGTCCATCGGCTGGGGCGTCGACGTGACGCGAGTCGAGCTGCAGGCCATCGAGCCACCGCGCGACATCCAGCAGTCCATGGAACTGCAGATGCGCGCAGAGCGCGAGCGACGCGCTGCTGTGACCAACGCCGAAGCCGGCAAGCGCGCCGCGATCCTCGAGGCCGAGGGCCTCCGTGAGTCGCAGGTGCGAAAGGCTGAGGGCGAGAAGGAAGCGGCGATTCTGCGCGCTGAGGGTTTGGCCACGGCCCGATTGGCTATGGCACAGGCAGAAGCGGAGGCGATTCAACGGATCACGGCGTCGTTGCCCGAAGGTCAGGCCGCGATGTACCTGCTCGGGCTCAAGTACCTGGAGGCCCTGCCGGCTGTAACGCAGGGGAAGGGAACGACGATCTTCCTTCCTGCGGAAGCTTCAGGCGTCATGGGCGCGCTCGGAGGCATGCGGGAGCTGCTCAAGGCAACCGCTGGTCAGGGCGGCGCCGTGGGAGGCACCAACCAGGCAGCGTACACTCCGCCCGTCGCTCGGCCGGCGTTCAAGTCGCTGGCGGATAGTAGCTCCGGAATTGGCATCGCGGGATCGAACCCGTCCGGGTCGTCGGACAACGGCTAGGAGACTTCGACTTGGCGAAGGTGATCACGCGCGAGCGTGCTGAGCGAATCGCGCGTGCGCATGCCTGCGAGCACTGCCAGGAGTACAGCTTCAAGAAGCTGGTCGTGAAGCCGTCCTCCGCCGCGAACAAGGCTGAGTTCAACGAGGTCTGGCACGCGGTGCGAATCTGCGGGGTGTGCGGGCTTAACGATGAGATGGGCATCGACGGCGAGGGCGATATCGTCTACGTCGCGTGACACGGCGTCGACGTCGTTACGGGATCACGGCCACGGCGTTTTCTCCGAATATGGAAGTCCGAACACGGCGCTGAGCACGGGATGTGGGTCGTCTGTTCTCACGACGACGTCGATCTTCTCGCCCACGATCACAGGACGGTCGAACGTCATGTAGCGTCGGTAGCCGTGACAGAAGCAGAGAGGCCCGCGCCGTGTCAGGCGGCCGAGCCAGATGTCGGGGAGCCCGACCCACGCCGACACCCAGAAGTTGCTCATCGTTCTGGGCCAAATTGCATCCTCGTCGGTGATCCCACGCGGCAGTGACCCGTGCTTGCCCCACTGCACATCGATCGTCACGGTGCCGCGATCCCGCCAGTCGGCGTGGAGGACCTTGCCATGCCAATAGGTCCACACGTCCGTTGGAGCACCCGTGGAGTCGTAGCCCACCCAAACGACCTCTTCGTCCGTTGCATTCGTGAACGGAAGCCACGCTCCGTGGACGTCGTCGCGCCAAAGCAGGTAATAACCGATGATCGGGCGTTTAGGATGGACAGCCGCGACAACTCGCTCGAGACGGAACCATTCATCGCGCTGGAGGTATAAAACCGGGGCAAGTGCACGCACCATGTACGCGGCCGGGTCGTCATCCGGGAGAGCGGAAACGATGGTCGGTCGCGGTGGGATATGTGCCTTCGGGCCGCACCCCGACAGCAGGGTGATTGCCATGACTGCGCCAGTAGCAAGCAGTAACCGCAAGGCGTACATCTACTTGGATTTACGCATTTAGATGGTTACTTTAGAGTGAGCAGCTCTCGGGCGGAGAGCTCCTCGTCGTTCATCATCGGGAGGGAGCATGAGAAAGCCGCGTCCGAACACGTACAACCCTGCTCAGGCGCTTCATCTGATATCCAGCGATCGAAGCGGCCGGCCTCTCAGTTGCCCGTCGTGCTCGGGACCAATCGAGCGCGATCCGACCCATTCTCCGCCGCCTCCTCGATCGCAAGTCACGCTCCGTTGCCGTAACTGCGGCCGGTTCGCGCGATACATCGCCGGAGCGGCGTAAGGTTCGGTCCGCTAATCGATTAAGCTCGAGCTCGTCTCATATAAGCTGGCGCAAATTTCTTCGCTTTGGACCTGCAAGAAAGGCCTACATCCGTTTATTTTAGGATGACGGGTCTTGATCTGGTGGCCACACCGCCTTGGGTGAGGCCGACAAGATCCGGGTCACAGCTAGCCCCAGTACGGGACGAGGAACGGTTTCATGTCACGCATCAACGGCGTAGTGAAGTGGTTCAACGACGCGAAAGGCTTTGGGTTCATTTCGCGCGACGGCGGCCCCGATGTGTTTGTCCACTTCAGCGCGATCCAGGGTTCTGGATTCAAGTCGCTGGCTGAGGGCGATCGGGTTGAGTTCGAGATCGTCCAGGGCCAGAAGGGCCCGCAGGCGGCCGATGTCGTGAAGACAGCCTGACCCACTCCCGACGAAACAAACAGAAGCGCCCCGGCATTATCGCCGGGGCGCTTCTGTTTGCAGCCAGTGCGTTTCTTTTGCTCCCAACCATTCCGCTCGCCGACGTCAACCCGTCATCCGGCGGCGAACATCTCGAGCTGGCGGAGCGCCGCCGCATCTCCGTTGCGAGATTCGGTCGCTGGATCGCTGCACGCTCCGAGGAGGTGCGCCGTCTGGTGATACAACCGGAGCGTCTGCACCGGCGCAATCATCGCGCGGCCACCACGACGCGCGATCAACAGCGCCTCTTCTCGCACCTGCCGCGGTAGCGCTCGCGCGAGCGGGTGCTGAAGCAACTCGAGAATCTGCTGCGCGTCACGCGCAAGCAGGGCCGTGCAGAGAGTGTCCAAAAACGCCAGCACAGTGGCTCCCGTCGTATTTGGTGTTATGTACACATTGTAACTAATACCTTTGACGGTCAACCCGGTTCCTAGTAACGGGCAGGCAACTTCCCCGAACGAATACCGCACCCATCCAGGCCTGGACGGGTGCGGGAGCGACTGCGTGTGAAGTTCTACAGGCGGTGAGGTCTATCCAGCCAGCAGGTCGAATCGAACGCCACGCCGCTGATTCCGACGACGCCTCGGCGCATATCGAAAGAGCTGCGCCGGCCGGCCGCGCCCTTCGCTCCGCCATTCGTCAGTCGGCTCCACGAGCCACGCCGCTTGCAGTGCACGTCGAAAGCTCGCCTTGTGCAGGCGACGCCCGAGGAGCAGCTCATATGTCTGCTGGAGCTCGCTCAGCGTGAACGTGGCTGGAAGCAATCGAAACGCAATCGGCGCCTGGTCGAGTCGAACGCGAATCGTCTCGAGCGCTGCATCGAGAAGCGCGCGCTGTCTTGGTGTCAGCGCGGGTACATCCGCGAGCGCAAACCACGCACGGTCTTCATCCGCAGCGAGCGACGTGCCCTGCGGCACGACGCCGACGTACCCAACCGAAAGATCAGTCTCGGTGGGATGACGGCGACCATCGCCGAATGCACCAACCTGCTCGAGCCACGTCGGCTCGACGCCGGCAGCCTCGGTCGCGATGCGGCGCGCAGCATCGACCATCGACTCGTCGTCACGCGGCTCATCGTGAGGCGCCCACCACTTCTCGCGCCCGCGCGTCTCGTCTGCACGGACGAGCAGCACAGCGAGTTGTTTACCCCGCGGCGTGAGGAGGACGACATCGACAGAGAATGTCGCACGCCGCGTTCCGGGTCTCGCGGCGGTTGCCTGGGGGCGTTCGCGCATGACGCGCGAATTAGTCACGAAAGGATACTAATGTCAAGGCCTCGCGAATTTTGTCACGAGTTGACACCAACTCCATCTGCGTCGTCGCGCGCGCCTATTGTAGATGCGTCGCGAGATACCGTCAACGTGTTGTTGCGATGCAGTGAGCGAGGCTCGTGTCGTGATGAGCGCGGCATCATCGCCGCACGCTCGATGCAGGATCGCTTCGCATCACCGCTCGTGACTCGCCGTGGCCAAACATCGCAAACGGAGGAAGGCTGATCGGAAGCTTGCCCGTGATGGCGTTGAGGCCCAGCAAAGCACGCGCCGCCGCCTGTTGCGATGCCTGACTCGGACCCCACGCAATCATGTACGCCGAGACGGAGGGCGCCTGCTGCAGCAGGTACGGTGTTCCGAACGAAACGAGTACCGCACGAGCGTTGTGTGCGTGAAGTTGCGCGATGAAGTCGAGAAATGCGCGCGGCGCTCCCGCAGTAGCCGTCGTCGAACTGATGTTCACGTACGAGCCGACGATGACAACGTCAGCAGAATCAGCCGCGCGCAAGAATCGCTGAAAATCCGGCGCTGCATCATCCGAGCTCACGAACTCCATGCGCAACGCGTCGTAGCCGCGACGGAGCTCAGCATTGAACCCGACGCCGGCACCGAGATCCGCGCGGCGCCCGTATGTAATGGATAACACCCGAAGACTCCGACTGTCGGCCAGCGGTACCACGCCGAGCGAGTCTTTCACCAGCACGATGCCGCGCTCTGCAACACGCCGCGCGACAGCCGTGTGCGCGGTGTCGCCAACAGTCGAGCGCACGGAATCCATGCTGACGAGTCGCGCTCGCTCGAGTCCGAACCGTCGCTTCATTTCGAGCAGGCGACGAACCGACGCGTCGATTCGTTCCTCGCGGTACATCCCTTCCTGAACACCCGCAACGACCGCGTCTATGGTTCCGGGAACGTCGGACGGCATGAGCAGGACATCCGCGCCGGCACTCACGGCGCGGCGCGCTGACTCGGCCGGGCCGAACTGGCGCAAGACGCCGATCATATCCATTGCATCCGTGATCAGTACGCCGCGATATGCGAGCGAGTCCCGCAGCAGTCCCGTCAGCACACGCGGCGACAACGTCGCCGGCACACCGCTGCTGTCGAGCGCCGGAAGAATCCCGTGGTACGTCATGATCGCGCCAACACCAGCCGCGATGGCCGCACGAAATGGCACGAGCTCCACCGAGTCGAGCCGTGCGCGACTTGCTGTAACCGTCGAGAGCTCGAGATGTGAGTTCGTTTCGGTATCGCCGTGTCCCGGGAAGTGCTTCCCGGTCGCCAGCATTCCGTGGTCCTGCACACCCCGCACGAGCGCAGCGCCGAGTCGCGCCGTGAGATGTGGGTCCTCACTGAACGAGCGAGCGCCGATGACGGGATTCGCCGGATTGTTGTTGACGTCGAGGACGGGCCCGAAGCTCACATGAATGCCAAGGGATCTTCCCTCCAACGCGGTGACCCGTCCAACGTCATAAGCGAGCGCTGTATCGCCCGCTGCGCCGAGCGCCATCTGCAGCGGAAAAACGGTGGCGCCGCCGAGATCGATCGCGTTGGGCACGAAGTAACCACCGCGAACTCGGAACCCTGCTCCAGTCTCGAAGTCGGCGCTGAACAGCAACGGAACGCGCGCAACACGCTGCAGCGCGTTCGTCTTCGTTGCGATGTCGAGCGGTGAGCCGACCGAGATGATGAAGCCGCCGACCTGCTCGACGGCAGCGAGGCGCTCGAGCTGCCTCCACGCAGGTGAATCGACCGAGGTGTAATCACCGAGCATGAACGGCCACACCATTTGTGCGGCCTTTTGCCGAAGCGTCATCGTCGCGAGCACGGAATCCACCCACACCGATCGACTGGCTGTGCTCGCCCGCGGGCCAGAAGGTCCTGCGGTTGAGGTGCCTGACGAGGCGCATCCCGCGACAATGATCAGGCCGGCCGCGCCACCCACCAGCGCCCGCCACGTTGACCGACTCGCCCGCACCGCCGAGCTCACCACTGGATCGTGCCCTTCTTCGTCGTATCGACGTCCTCGCCCATACCGCTCTTGAAGAGGAAGGCGGTCATGTTGTTCGTCAGGAATGCCCGGGCCTGCGGGTCCAGGACATTGAGGCCGTAGTGGTTGATCAGCATCGTCTGCTGCTTCAACCAGTCACTCCAGCATTGCTGGCAGATTTCGTTGACGACGCGAGCGCCGATCTGGCCGGGGAACGGTGCACGTTCGAATCCGCTGCGAGTCTGTCCGCAGCGCGAGCAGGTCACGTCAGGCATGCGATCTTTGGCGGGGCCCGCGAGCCGATCGTCGCAACGTTTCGCTCGCGGGGCAGTGATGGACAGCATGGAAACGTACAGTGCCGAGCCTCTCACACCCAGTGGTGAAGAGAGCTCGGCACATTGTGTCCACCCAATCTGATCGCGCCGTACGAGCGCGACAGAACGGCAAGCGCTATCCGCGCGTCGCGCCGCGTGCGTATTGAACTTTCGCGAGCCCGATCAGCGACAGGAGCCGAATATAGAACCAGCCAACGTCGAACTCGTACCACTTCGCCTTGAACTTGGCGGAATGTGGATCGGCGTGGTGGTTGTTATGGAGCTCTTCACCGCCGAGCCAGATGGCGATGGGCGAGATGTTCCGGCTCTCGTCCTTCACCTCGAAGTTCCGGTAGCCGAGCGCGTGACCGACGCCGTTGATGATGCCGGCTGCCCAGAACGGGATCCAGATCATCTGCACGCCCCACACGATCGGCCCGACGAAGAAGCCGAACAGATACAGATCCACCACGAGCATGAGCACGATGCCGAGCCAGTTCAGCGGTGTCAGAAGGGCGCGCTCGATCCAGTCGTTCGGCGTACCCTTGCCGTATTTCTCGAGCACGCCAGGCTGCCGCACCGCCGCTCGATAATAGAAGGCGCCCTTCAGCACGATGTTGCGAAGGCCTTCCAGCAGCGGGCTGTGCGGATCGCCATCGCGGTCCGCGAATGCGTGATGCTTGCGATGACAGGCCACCCACTCTTTCGTGACAATGGCGGTGGACAACCACAACCAGAGTCGCATGGGAAGCGCCGCGAGGTAATGCAGCTTCACACTGCGGTGCGTCTGTGAGCGGTGCAGAAAGAGCGTCACGCAGACGTTCGTGATGTGGCCGGCCACTATGATGAACAGCAGCGGTTTCCACCACGCCGTTCCCCAACTTCCAAAATCTGGCATCGCGCTGTTCTCCGTCCCGGTTTCTCTCGGCTCCGCCGCGGGCAACGGTTCGACGAAGCGGTGGAACAGCCCGGGCGCAGTAATACCCGGGCATCGAACCCTCAATGTACATAAGCCGTTCCGCTCATGCCAACCACACAGCCAACGCTAGTCGCATGAGTCTGAAGGGCTTGCTCCATGTGCGTCGCGTACGTAGCGTCCCCCGCCAATGACGAGACGAGCCACGCCCGCATCCACGAAGCGCCACAACGCGACCGCAACCGGGACGGAGCGATTTCGTCAGCGCGTTGCGGCGCGGTTCACCGATGACTTCTTCCGGCCGTTTGCCGGCGGGCTCACCACGGCATCGATCGGCATCGGGACCTACCTCGGCGAATGCGACGATGCGGACGACGCGAGCTATGCCAGCGCCATCCATTCGGCGCTGGAGAACGGTATCAACCTCGTCGACAGCTCGATCAACTACCGGTGCCAGCGATCCGAGCGCGTTGTAGGCAGCGTGCTGCGTGAGGCGATCGCAGCTGGCGTCATTGCGCGCGACGAAGTGATCGTGTGCACGAAAGGCGGCTATATCCCGCTCGACACATCCACGCCGCCAACCCGCGACGAGTATCTCGCGTACCTGCAGCGCACCTTCGTCGACCCCGGCATCGTCTCCGCGGATGATGTCGCGGGCGGCGGCCACTCGCTGTCGCCGTCGTTTCTGGCACATCAGATACAGGCAAGTCGGGCCAACCTCGGAGTAGACACGATCGACGTGTACTACCTGCACAACCCCGAGCAGCAGCTCGACTACGTACAACCGGCCCGATTCCGCACGTTACTGCGGCGCGCGTTCACACTGCTGGAGGAGCGGGTCGAGAGCGGCGACATCGGCTGCTACGGGTGCGCAACCTGGAATGGACTGCGCACGCCTCCCGACACTCGCGGCCACCTCGATCTCAGCGAGCTCGTTGCGATCGCCCGCGACGTCGGCGGTGAGAACCATCATTTTCGTGTCGTGCAGCTTCCTGTGAATCTCGCCATGTCGGAAGCCGTGCGCACACCCACGCAGAGGCTCGGCGGCAAACGTGTCGTTCCAGCCCTGCAAGCGGCGACTGAGCTCGGCGTGTCAGTGGTCGCGAGCGCGTCACTCATGCAAGCCCGCCTCACGACCGGGTTGCCGCAGGCCGTGCGGGATTCGTTTCCGACACTGGCCACCGATGCGCAGCGGGCGATCGCGTTCGTGCGCTCGCTGCCCGGCATCACCTGCGCCTTGGCGGGCATGCGCTCGCCGGCGCACGTCGACGAGAACATCGGAGCGGCGCTGCTCTGACCGCACGCGGACGACGCTCACAGAGCCGCGTCGTGCACCGCGACGAGTCGCGTCAGGCGTGATCGGAAAAACCCCAATAAGATCGGCGAGGGAGTGGCCTTTCACCGCTCGTCCCCGGATGGCGATCACGGTGAGAAGGCCGATCTCCACTCGCCTGAGAACTCGTGATCATCACGCGTTACTCGATGCGCTGAAAGTTGGCGATTGTTGCGAATCTCGCAATACGCTGATGGCATCGAATGCGAATTCATCGACATTGCCATTATGGCCACAGAGTAGACCCACGCTCGCGGCGCGACCGCCGGCATCATGGCCGATTGGAGATCCGGGTCTCGCGCCAGCCTGGTCCGTCGCTCAACTTCTTGGCTCCCTCCTGCCGATACGGGCTGGTATGAGCACGAACGGTCAGCATCATCTGATGCCCTGCCTCGCCGCGATCGCGCTGATGTTGACCACACCCGATTCGCTGATCGCGCAGTTGAGTGGGCGCCCTGCGTCGGTCTCACTCACGGTGGTAGTGCCGTCACGGGTGCACGCGGGTGACGCGCTCACCGCCGATGGTGGCACGACGGTTCTGCAGCGCACTGCGACGACGCTGGATCTCGAGACGCTGGTTGGCCTGACCGATCGCCCGGCATCTCGAATCGAAGTGCGGCTCGGTGCCGGGTGGCCAAGTGATGCCGCTCGTGTCTTCGTGCGAAACCAGAATGGCGTCTTCCAACCACTGGAGAGCGATGCGAACGTCGTCGCGATCGAGGCGCCAGCGTCACTGATGCGCCCTCGGTCGGCACTGCAATTCCGCGTTGCCGCCGGTGCATCGACGTCCGCGCCACTGGCCATTCCCGTCGAGTACCGCATCACGGTCGGCGCGTCCGATCAGATCGCGGTGTGGACCATTCCGTCGGTCCTTCGCCTGGACGCGGCGCGGTAGCTCCGCGTCGAGCGGGCAGAGCCGGCGACCGCCCTAGTCGTTAGGCAGCGAACGATCCGGAGATGCCGGAGCGGGTTCTGGACGATTCGGTGGGACGCGGCGGACCACCACGCGAACCGGTGTGCTCTCGCGTTCGATCCGCGGCGTTGCCGTAGTGGGGGCGGTCACCACGGCGAATTGTCCGGGGGTCAGGAAGTCACCCAACAGTATCCGCAGTGGCACCGGCCGCGTTCTTGACAGCCGGTGGAAGAAGCGTCCGCGCGAATCGGTGAACACCGCGGTGCCGCCGATCTCCATGGCTGCGCCCTCCACCGGCCTCCCGTCTTCGTCCACCACGGTGCCCTGGACGATGTACCGCTCGAACTTGATCTCGACAGGCCTAGCGGGGCCTGAAAGTGCATCGCCGGTATAGAAGAACGTGCTCGCTGAGCCAGTGTAGTTGACGCGTCCATCCGGCGAAACGAGGCTCGCCGCGCTCAGGCGATAGCTGCCAAGAGGAACGCGCACGTTGAGCGCGACCGTCTGCACGAACGGCTGGGTGGGGCGATACGGCGTGTGAACCACCTGATAGTCGAGGCCGAGCGTCGTGAGACCGGAAGTGAGCGCCCCGCCGAATGACGCAGTCGTTCGGCCATTCGCGCGCGTGAGGACCTGCAGTAGCGAAATTCGAGGCGAGATGAACTCTCGCAACCGAATGATCGGTGTCGTCGAGCGGGACGGCTCGGGCGACCAGACGCGCAGCAGATACACGTCGGTCTCCAACCACCGTGTGACGCCACGGGACGCGGTGAAGTACGAGCTCACGCTCTGGATGCCGGTCGTTCGTGAGTCGAATACGCCGGCGGCGAGGTTCGTCCCGATGAACCGCGCCGATCCGAACACCTGATTCAGCGTGGCTCGATCGGGCATGCCGGGCAACACGGAGTCCTGGCGAAAGTGCTGGCGTCCGGCGCCGAGAGAGAATCCTTCGACAGGACGCCACGTGACCAGCAGGTTCTCCCGATCCGTTTCGCTCTGCGCCGGAGTCGGCACGCCGGTCCGGCGGAACCGGTCGCCCATGCTCACGTAGGACGCCCGGACGTCGAGCTTCTGCTGCTTCATGGCCGCACTCACCGATCCGTACGGCTGGTTGCCACCCACACCTCCGGTCGCCCCGGCCTCGAAGGCGTTAGGCGATATCCACCGAATGCCCTGGAGCACCGTCTGCCGCGATGAGATGAGCGCGTGCGTCGTCAGCGTCACGGCCGGCGTGACCGAGCGTTCTCCCTGCACGACGCCGATGAACTGATCGTTCCGCAGCGCGTTGACGAATGGAGCTGGTGTGCCCGTGGCGCTGGTGCCTGCGAACACGTAGAGCAGCGATCGCTTCGACACACGCCGCGCTCCCGCACCCTGCACGAGAATCGCATTCGAGTTCCCGAACACGTCGGTTGGAAATCTCACCGGGATCGCATCGTTCCCGAGTCGCAGCGTATCTCGACCGACCAGGCGCTTGAGAAAGGCGCTGAATCGAAACCCATCGAGGTAGCCGGCACCCACGTTTCCCTCGAACCGGTCACCCCAGACGTTGAGCGCCCCGCCATAGCCCTGGTTGAATGACGATCCCCCGCCCTGCAGCTCGAAGACCTGTGCGCGCGACACGCGTGCTGATCCGGCGAGCACCCCCAACGACATCACTGTCGCGCCGGTGACGAGGCGCCATGAGCGGCGCGAGCGTTGCCCGGTCCACGACCACGGCTGCGCCGACAGTTCGCTCACTGCGTAACCGCCCGGATGTTGAGCGTGCCACTGTAGGAGCCCGCCGCGAGGCCGCGACCGACGAGATCCAGCTGCAGCTGCAGATCAATGGTCTGTGTGCCCGTCTTGCTGTAGCCGAGGATCGGCTGCGTGAGCAGTGACAGGCTTCCGCCCGCGGTGCCGACCCCGCCGCCGCCGTTCTGTGTGAACGCCGTGTACGTGGTCGGCGCACCGACCGCACCCGCGGTCAGGACGCGCCCCTTCAGCCAGCTCGCTGGGATCGCGACCTGCCCGCTCGTCATCGCGGCGGCGGGATCGGTGAAATATCCGATCACCTGCACGGAGCCGGTCGACGGATGCAGGTCCCAGGTGAGCGTGATGCTCACTGGCGACGGGAAGTCGTTCGCGACGTTGTCGGTGACGGCGCCGAGCGTCTGAATTGCCCCGGAGCCGATGCTGATGGCGATGGACCCGGCGAGCGCTGCGCTGACGGTTGGGAGCGAGCTCACGGTCGACTGCACGCTGGCCTGTGCACTCGCCACCCCACTCAGGAGTGCCGAACACAGACAGGTAGTCACGCACGACCGCAGGAACCTCATAGATCAGGGAACGGGAACGGAACGACTGGGGCGAGCGTGCCGCGATCAGTCAGCGCCCTTGCGTCGCTCCTCAACTGTGAAGTTCGCGAATCGCAGCACGAGCTTTTCCGGCGTTGCGTCGCCGCTCCACGGGATCTCGAGCGTGCGGCGGCTGTGAGGAAAAAGGGGAAAGGCGCCCCCCGGGATCGTTTTCGCGCCGCTCGCACTGACCTCGCTGCTGAGCACTCGGCCCAGCGCGGCACTGGTATTCTCCAACTCGACGCGCACGCGCTTCGCGACGGTATCGAACTCGAAGGCGTGCACGGCGACGTCCGCGCGTCGCAGTGGCTGCGGCTGGAGCATGTAGACGACGTGAGGCAGCTCGATTCTGATGTTGAGACCCGTCTGCGTTCGCGCTCCCGTCAGGGTGCTGCTGATCAGGAACCAGGCTGGAAAGGCCTTCGTGGTCGCCTCGTAGAACACGGTGTACGTCTCCCGCGGCGGGATGCGGAAGCTCATTGCGGAGATCTTGACCTGCACGCGCGCGGTGTCGAGCGGCTCTTCGATCAATTCTCCGGTAGGCTCCACGTGGAAGCCGCGTGGTTCCAGCACGACCGTCAGCGGAAAGAGGGACTCGTTCACGAGCTCGAACTTTCCGCGGGCCTGGTTCGGATACTCGACGACCGCCGGGCGCACGGTCTGCGCACCCAGCGGTCGAAGGATTGCGAGAAGTACGAGCAGCGAAGCGAGTCGTACCCGGCGAGCGCTGTCCATTCGCTACTGCGTAACGGCTCTCAGGTTCAGCGTGCCGGTGTATGTCCCCGGCGTCGTCGTCTGGCCCGTGAGATCGAGCTGGAGCTCGAGGTCGATGGTCCGGCTCGACTTCTTGTTCGCGCCGGTGATGGTCTCGCTGAACAGCGTTAGGCTCGCGCTCGCGGTACCCACGGTGCCGACCATGCCCTGCGTGAACGCCGTGTACGACGCGGGGGCGCCCGGCGCACCGGCAGTTGTGACACGACCCTTCATGGAGCTCGTGGGAATGTTGAAGCTGCCGTTGCTCAGCGCCGCCGAGGCGCTCGAGAAGTAGCCGACGAGCGTTACCGACGCGGCTGACGGATTGATATCCCAGCTCGTCGTGATGTTTACGGCCGACGGGAAGTCGTTCGTCGCGTTGTCCGCGATGCTCGTAAGGCTCTGGGTGGCGCCCGAGTTCACCGCGACGGTCAACGACGTTGCCTTGACGGCGCTCAACGACACGGCGGCGCCGTTCGATGTCAGACCTGCCTGCGCCGACGCGTTCGCGGCGAAGAGAGCGATCGTTGCTACGGCAACGGGGAGGGTGCGGAGTCGACTCATGCAGGCGGTACCTTGAGAAGGGTGACAGGACAGCGCAGGAGTGCGCATGTCATTGTGCTGGAGCTCACTAACCGGACTGATCCGTTTGCTCCACCCGCGCCCTTGACGAACGATCCGTGCCGCTGTCACCCGCCGAAACGCGGCACAGGAGCGCGACATACCCCCCTTTGCAGTCAGCGCTGCCTGCAATCCGCAAGCGCAGACGGCCGATTCTACGGACACCACAGGTCGTCGGCGTCGATTCCGTCAGCGCGGTGCCATCCGGGGATGAAATCTCGCAAGTCGTTGATGATCAACGCACTCGAGTTCCTTGCCGGAGGATGCGAAGACTCCCGGTCAGTGATGGAAAGAGCGTCAATGCGAATGGGAGTGGAGGCCGCGTGTGTCGGCTCCTCCTCGGGCGCAGACTCCTCGAGAATTGATCGGCGTGAGGGAGTCGCGCTCGCGGACGACACACGAGCGGGCAGGAATTGCAGCCACCGGGCGATTGCAATCCGCAACGAGACGGTGATTCTGCGACGCGACCGCGCCCCTGCCCTTCGACGCGCTTCGGTTCCACGAATCACTGATGGGCGCCGACGCGTGGATTTTGTCTCTCATCGGGCTCGACATTGCGCGCGAATCTTGCGCAATGTTGTCACGTACCTTCCTCGAGGAATTGATCATGGCGTCCGCATCGAAGTCGTCAGGCGGAAAGGCACGTCGCAAATCGTCCACGGCGTCGAAGCGCGCCGCATCACGCGGTAAGAGGAGCGCGAAGAGCGCATCAAAGGCTGCGTCGAAGAGCGCATCGAGGCCGGCCGCCAAGCGGAAGAGCGCGGCGAAGAAGTCGACGAGGCCGATGAAGAAGAAGTCGGCAGCGAAGACGAAGGCGCGCGCATCTCGCAAGCAATCGCCGGTCACGCGCATCAAGCGCGTGGCGTCGACCGTGATTCAACAAGGCGCGACCGCGGCGAAGCAGGGCGTCCAGGCGGTCGAACGTCTGGTCGAAGAAGTGAAGGATCGCGTCACGACTATCTGACGCGTCCGCGTCTCGCCTTGGCGCGGGGCGGCGATACTGTCGCCGCCCCGCGCCGCTTTGTCTCACGGCGTCGTGCGCGGCAGGCTTGAAACGGGAAGGGCCGCTGGCAGCGCAGGCTCATCACGCGTGGCATGCGTTGCCAACCACTCGCCCACCACGGCGAAGATTGCCTGCCTTCCGTAATCGACGGTGATGATGTGGCCATTTCCCTCGGTCCACATCATTCGTCGAGTCGGCGCCGCGAATAGCGCAAACGCACGCTCGGCGGCGTCGGGTGGAATGCGGTGATCCTGCCTCGATTGGACCACGAGTGTGGGCACGGAGACTCGGGGCGCTGCGGCGCGTCCTCGAGCGACGATGCGCGAGAGCTCGAAGACCAGGCGTGGGGTGAGGAACCCGTACGCCCGGTTTCGCGTGACCTCCTCCGGGTCTCGGATCGAGCGATCGCCCCCGCCGCGTAGAAACGGCGTGACCACGCCTAGGATGCGATGCAGCGAGGCGGCGCGTCGAAGGCGTGTCGGCATGCTCAGGTAGGGCGCCAACAACACGAGCGACCGCACGTCTGACGCTTCAGCCGCGAGGACTGTGGCGAGCGCTCCTCCCATCGACAGGCCCACGATCGCGATCGTGTCATATCTCGCGCGCAGCGCGTCGAGCTCGGCGCGAGCGAACGCGATCCATTCCTCCGCCCGACTCGCTGAGAATTCGTGAAGGGTGCGACCATGCCCGGGAAGCAGGGGCGCACGGACGGCCCAGCCCTGTCCGTGGAGGTAAGCCGCGAGGTATTGGAGAGTCTGTGGCGTGTCGCCGAAGCCGTGAAGCATCAGCACTGCACGATTCCCGTCAGCGGCAAGGTCGATGGTCGTCGCCCCGATGACGATACCATCGGTGCCCAACGTTAGGCGCGCTCCGACGGTCGTGAGCGCCTGTGCCCGTGCACGCGCGCGCAGGATCGCCACGAGCCCCACCGCCACCGCGACGACGGCTATCGCGATCACCTGGCCTCGGCGCGGCGCAAGGGCACGTGACTCAGTAGGTGGGAACTGTTGGGTCGACCTCGGCGCTCCACCGGTCGATGCCACCGGAGAGATTCCAGACGCCGTCGAAGCCCTGACTCGCGAGAAACTCTGCCGCCGCGCGGCTGCGGACGCCGTGGTGGCAGTAGAGGACGATCTCTCGATCCCTGGGCAGGTCGCCGACCGCCGCGCCGATGCGGCCCAACGGGATCATTCGTGCGCCTTCGATGCGTGCGATGCGCCACTCGTACGGCTCGCGAACGTCGATGACATCCAGCGGATCCGCGCGGCGCATACGAGTCGCCAGCTCCAGCGGCGCGAGCTCTCGCACACCGGCATGGAGCGAGACGGATTCATTCCGGCGCGTTCCGCAGAACTCGTCGTAGTCGATCAACGCCTTCAGCTCCCGCGTTCCACACGCCGGGCATTCGGGATCGCGCCTGAGACGAATCGTCCGAAAGGTCATCCGGAGCGCGTCGACGAGAAGCAACCGGCCCGCGAGCGACTCGCCCACACCGAGAATGAGCTTGATCGCCTCGGTGGCCTGGATGGTTCCGATCAATCCCGGCAGCACTCCGAGGACTCCCGCTTCGGCACAGCTGGGCACGAGTCCCGCTGGTGGCGGTTCGCGGAACAGGCATCGGTAGCATGGCCCGTCCGCCGTCGCGAACACCGACGCCTGGCCTTCGAACCGCAGGACGCTCCCGTAGACGTTTGGGCGACCAAGCAATACGCAGGCGTCGTTCGTCAGGTAGCGCGTCTTGAAGTTGTCGGTGCCGTCGATGACCACGTCGTAATCGCCGATGATCTGCAGTGCATTTGCAGACGTGAGCTCGGCATCGATAGGATCGACCTGGACGTGTGGGTTGATCCCGCGCAGCCGACTCCGCGCGGATTCCGTCTTCTTCGATCCGACGCCGGACGTCTCGTGCAGAATCTGCCGCTGCAGGTTGCTGAGATCGACCGCATCGAAGTCCACGATGCCAAGGCGACCAACGCCGGCCGCCGCGAGGTACAGGGCGGCTGGCGAGCCTAGCCCGCCCGCACCGACGATGAGGATGCCGGCCTGCTTGAGCCGACGCTGGCCGTCCTCGCCTACTTCGTTCAACCCGATGTGGCGGCTGTATCTGACGAGCTCGTCCGGCTCGAGGTCGTGAGTCACGTCGCTCGAGAATGCACGGGAAAGCGCCGGGTTGAAGATCGGGCGGGACATGCGCCGAGATCACGAGGAGAGTTCGCCGGGAGTCCCAATATACTCGGCGGGCCCCCGAGCCGTTTGTGCTCCAGCCCTCGCGGGTCCAGTGCGTTGTGCTGTCGCGCCGATCCGTTAGTCGCGGGCGTCGAGGGACAGCTCGTTGGCGATGACGAGCGGCATTTCCCCGTCCGTACGATTGATCTCGAGACGATCGGACAGCGCGCTCACCGGCGCGACGTAGATCGTTGTGCCATTCCGTTCGGCCAGTCCCTCGGCGACCAGGCGTGTCAGCACCAGAGACACCGATTCTCGCGTCGCCCCCACGAGCTCGCAGAGCAGCTTGTACTGCGCCGCGCCGAGCGCGATCCGGCCGTCGTCGGTCGTGAACATGCCCGCCTGTGACAGGCGGACGAGCGACGAGATGAGCCGCTGTTCGACGCTCAACGTGGCGAGCTCCCGGAGCTTCTCCAGCAGCGCCGTTCGCTCGTCCACCATCTGACCGATGAGCGCGAGCGCTTGCTGTGGTTGCTCGCGCACGAACTCCCTGAAGCGAGCGCTGCTGAGATACAGCGTCTCCGACTCCTCGTCCGCGCGGGCGTCGGTAGCGTACTTGGCATTTGCGCCGAGTCCTTCCCAGCCGAAGGTCTCGCCTTCGCGGGCGAGTGCCGGAACGAACGCGCGTCCGGCTTTCACTCGACTACGGAGGACAATGCGGCCGCGCAGGACGATGAACATTCCGTCCGCGGGCGCACCCCGCTGATACACTACGAATCCGGCGGGCCAGGTCGCCTTGGCGGCGTATGCGGCAACGGCATCGGTCGCATCGCCCGGCAATCGCTTGTCCCTGTGTTTCACCGCTGCATCCAGCAACTTCCACCTTCTCGCTCACGCTGACGAATGTGATATCTGCAATGTCCATTCCGTCTGGACATGGCGTGTGTTCGGCGCTTGCTTTGGACAGCAACTAGCCCCCCACATGTCCAGTTCTTCATTCGCGGGCGATCGCCGTCCGGTACCGGCGGTGGCGATCGTCGGAAACGACGTTGTGCTGGCGGCGACACCGGCGACACCGGTGCAGTTGGCACACGCGTGTCTGCGGCGCGGGTTTACCGTTGCGGTCCCGGCAAGCTGGGGAGACGAGTTGGTCGCTGCCGAAGCCCTGCGTCGGCTCGCCTCGCGCGACCGGGGTCCTGCCGTGATGTGTGTCTGCCCCTACGTGCGCTCGCGTCTTCTCGCACCGGGCCCGGACCTGGCGCCGTTTCTCGTCTCACTGGTGTCACCACCGGTGGCGACCGCGCGCTACCTGCGCACGCTCTATGGTGACCAAGGCGTCCACATCACGTACATCGGAGGGTGCCCGAGCGCGGAGGACGAGACGATCGACGCGCGCCTAACGCCGAACGACTTCCTGTCCGACCTCGCCGACCACGGGATCGCGCTGTCCGAGCAGCCACTCGTCTTCGATTCGATCGTGCCGCCGGACCGTCGCCGCTGGTGCTCGCTGCCCGGCGGAGTGCCGAGCGCCGAAGTGCTGGGGAGCGAGACGGACGCCCGGACGCTGGTCGAGATCGAGCGCGATGATGCGTCGACCGTCCTGGCGCAGCACATCATCACGTACGAGCACGTCCTCCTCGACCTCGCCCCGAGCCTCGGTTGCGCGTGCAGTGGTGCGGTCGGGCCGGTTCCATCGCGCAACGCGCGGGTCGCCGTCACGGCGCTCGAGCCGCCTCGCGCCCTGGGGCCGATCATCGACGCGGCGGCCGTCGTGGCGCTGGACGCCCCCGTCGGACCGCCGACGTTAGGCGTCGGCGCGCCACTGATCGCTCCGCCACTGGAAGTGGCCGCTGGCGACCCTTCGCTCGACAGCGTGCTCGACAGCGTACTGGGTTTGGCATCCGTCGCACCTGCGAAGGAAACTGACGTCGAATCCGATCCGGCCACGACCGTCACGATCGCTGAACCATTCATGGCCGGGCCCGCCGCCGTCGATCATGAGGTTCCCCCACTCGAGCAGCGTAGTGACGACCGTCGCAGCTCTGTGGACGAGGCACACCCAGTGGCGGCCGCTCCAGTGGGTCTGGTCGATCTCCACGGCGACATGCGCGCCGTGTTCGATGATGTATCGCCAGCGGTTGTCACCGGGGAGACGTCGGAAACAGTCCCGAGCAATGCACTCGATGCGTTCAGCGTGAACGATTCACCGCCGGCCGAGGAACCGGCCCGCACCGAAGCGACCGTCAGACGGCGCACACCGCCGAGCGTGCACACTCGCTATGCGTCGTCAACGATCCCGAAAGCGACCGGCGCGGATGGTCGACCTCTGCCCCGTGCATACGTAGCGAAGCGGCGAACGCCGCCCACGGGCGCCGCGATCATAGCGGACGTTGCTGCCGCAGCAGCCGGCGAGACCGGCGCCGTCGCATCGACCGTGGCGCCACCATCTGCTGCAGAGGCGATACCGGCCGCGGCGCTCGACTCAACCGCAGATGTCCACGCGCACACGGCCACGCCCATCGAGCCGTCAGCACAGACACCGGAAGCGACGACTCCGGCGGGCGATGCAGAGACGGTCGTCGTGGAAGGTTCACCACCGAGCGAGGCCGCAACGCAGCCCGCAGGCGAGCCGTCTCCCGTGCCCCCGCCGCCCGCAGCTGAAGAGTCGCCGGCCAGGAAGCCCCCGCCACCGGGAGGGGATCCTGGTGCGGGGTCGTTTGCTGCACCGACGAATCAGGGGGCGCTCGCGTTCCTGCTCGTGACGGCGCTCGTCGCGCTTGGCGTCTTCGTCCTGTTCTCGCTTCGGCGTTAGGTGCAAGTCAGCGTCTGAGCGCGCGGCTGGCGTCGTCGAGCGCCGCTGCTGCCGCGCCGAAACGCCGTGCGAGGTCGTCGATCTCACCCTGCGCCAGTGTCGCGTCACCTGCGCGGATCGCCTCGTTCACCGACGGGAAAACGATGTTCGCGTAGCCGTTGTTCTCGTCGGCCGCGTAGATGAGGTTGCGATACCACGGTCGCGTTTTCAGCCCCTCCGGGCGAGTCAGCGCGCGCTCGACGCGCAGGAGCGCAGCGTTCGCCGCCCGCCGAGTGGCCGCGGGCAGCGAACGAACGAGCGCGGAATCCCGGGTGAGCCCGAATGCGGCCGCGCTCCGCTCCATGCGATCGATGGACGCCGAGAGCGAGGCCGATGACGTACGCCATTGTCGCGCCGCGATCGCCTGATCGACCGTAGGGACGTAGCGACGCATGGTTCGCGCGTACTCGACGTAGTCGTACGGAAGCACATCGGCGTTCGCCAGGCGTAGCATCATGGCCGCGCCGACTCTGGCTGCTGCGGCATGATAGCGGTACCCCGGATCGCCGAACGTCTCCATCCAATAGCGGGTGTCGTAGGCAGAATGGTAGACACCGCCCGTGCCGCCGAAGCCCCAGTCGGAATGCGGAATACCGAGGTGGTTGTAGAAGCCGGCGAAATCCGATCCCCCACCCGGATCGCCCATGGCTGGCTCTGCGGAATCGGCGACGTTGGACGCACGACGCCATACGTCGTAGATCGTGCCCTTCCCGCTCGGATCATCGACCGCGCGCACGATCGAGCGGAGCGTCGCGCGAAGGGACGGCGAGCCGCCGCCCCCGAAGCTCGGGCCCTGCGCGGCCACGTCCTGATTGAGATAGGCGACCGCGCCGCGCAGCAGGCGCAGGGAATCATCCTCGACGTACTCCGTCGAGCCGACCAGCCCCCACTCCTCCGCATCCCAAGTCGCGAACACGAGCGTTCGCTTGGGCCGCATGCCACGCTTCGCGAGCGCGGCGACCGCACGCGCGGCTTCGAGCACGCTGACCGTTCCGCTCACGTTGTCGGCCGCGCCCGGGCCCCACGCGTCACGGTGGCCGCCGATGACGACCATCTCGTCCGGGAACTCGCTGCCTCGAATTCTTCCGAACGTGTTCCAGATGGTCTTGTACGGTGCGGTCGCAGTGTCCGTGGCGACGGCGACGCGCGCCGAGACCGGACCGGGGCCGACGTGGTATCGGAACGGAAGGCCGCCCTGCCACGACTGCGGGATGCGCGTGCCGCGAAGATCACGGAGCAGCTCCGTCGCGTTGCCGTACGAGATCGGCACGACCGGAATTCTGGCGACTCCGGACTGCGCCAGCGGGATGCGCCTGGCTCCCTTGAGGCTGGGCGTGCCGGGCGTCGTCGGGTCACCGGCGCCATTGAAGACACTGCCCCGCTGGATGCCCTGTGGGGGCCGCATGGGGCCGGAGGGGTAGACATCGCCGCGAACGAAACCGTCATCCTGCGGGTCGCTGTAGATCAGGAGCGCGGCCGCACCGTGGCGCTCGGCTTCGCGTGCCTTGATCCCCCGGAACGAGCGTCCGTAGCGGGCGATGGCGACTTTGCCGCGCACCGACACACCTAACGAGTCGAGGGTCGCATAATCCTCGATGAGGCCGTAGTTCACGTACACGACTTCGGCGGTGATGTCGCCGGACCCGCCGTAGCCATTGATCGGTGGCACCTCCGTCAACGACGACGTGGAATCGCCCGGAACCGGGCCCTCCGCGAGCGTGAGCTCCCGCGCGTCCGGCGCGACGCGCCACACGTGTACGCTCGTGGGATGTGGCATCCACACGTCGTAGGCGCGCACTTCCGTTTCGAGACCCCATGCCCGCATGCGCTCGATCACGTAGTCACGCGTGCGGGCCTGCGCCGGCGTCCCAGCCATGTGCGGCTCGCGCGATAGCGCGCGGGCGTGCTCCGTCGCATTCGTGGGCGATGGAACCGCCACAGCCGCGCTCTCGATGCCACGCTGCGCCGCGGCACTGACGGCGTTATAGCCCGGCATGGGCTGTGGGTTCTGGCCGACCCTCGCTCCGACGCCGATCGTGACCGCCGAAACGAGCAGGAAACCGCGCCAGACTACGGTAGTGGCGTTATGCACAGGCATGAGCCAGAACGAGGGGTGCCGTGAATCGTTAGGTGGGTTGGTCCGTCATGCGGCAGAAGGTCAGCGCTGGTCGTCGTCCACTCGCTCGATCGCGCGCATGATGGCCGATTGCAGCATCCGCTCGCGCTCGGTCGCCGGCGCGGCGCCCGGTGGAAGCGACGCGGCGAGCTGACCGCACTGCCGCTCCATCTCGTCGCGGATGAAGTGCGGCGAGGGATCCCGAACACCGAGCGCGCTGAGCGTGGCCGTCGCTAACCGCCGTAACAGGTCGCGTGTCTCGTCAGTCAATCCATCCAGCGTCGGCGGCGCGACGACGGCCTCGGCGACGTCGCTCGTCGTGACCTCGCGCCGAGCGGTCGCTTCCGCCAGCGGCGCGAGCCGAACCGCGAACGATCCTGAGGAATGCTCGCTGTGCTCCGCCACGACGCCCCGCGTCGACAGGAACGAGAGGAGCCGCCGCACGGCTTCGCGCACGACCGGCACGCGCGCGAAGCTCTGATTCCCGCGGCCAGTCACGACCAGTACTTCGCGAGCGCCCTCAGCCTGCTTCATGCGCAGCCAGGCTTCGGTACGCTTCACCGCCTCCGCGGCCGTGGGCAACGACGCCCGGAGGTTCAGCGTGCCCGTTCGCCCGAATCGCAGCTCATCGAGCGCGTGTTGCAGTGAGTGACGACTCACGACGCGTCAGCGCAGCGCCGACTGGAGCACGTGGCCGTCGAGCTTCTCGAGCGGCTGTGTCTTGAGGACCGCAGCGAGCGTTGGAGCCATGTCGACAACGCGAGCGAACTCGTCGTACCTGCCCGGCTTGAACGGAGCACCGTAAAAGAGCACCGGCACGTGCGCGTCGTAATCGTGCGGTGTGCCGTGCGTGGCGTTGCTCGGGCTCCAGTAGTTGTATGGCTGGAGGGTGACGACAACCTCCACGGGAGTTCCGGGCGGAAGCATGTGCAGCCACCGGCGCGCCACGTAGTCCTTTGTCGTGTCCGCGCGGGGGAGATCCTTCACGAGATCGACGCGCTGCACACCGGGGACCTTTCGCTCCGCAGCGACGAACGCGCCGATGACCGAGTCAGGCGACAACTTGCCGGCCGACAGCGCCGAGCGGTTCACGAGCAGGTACGGCGTGTCCCAGATGAACCGGGTCGAGTCGTGGAGGGCGGCAGCGACCCGGCCTTCCGCGGCCCACGCGGTATCCAGCGCTGCCCGGACGTAGGTCGCGCCTTCGTTCGGGTCTCGCGACTTCACACCGGGATAGGGAGCAACACCGTGGTCGGCCGTGAGTGCCACGATCACGCGCGAGGAATCCCGCACCTTGTACAGCGAATCGAAGAACGCACCGAGGGACCGATCGAGACGAAGAATCTGATCGTGGAGCTCGCGAGAGTCCGGGCCGTACGCGTGTCCGACCGCATCCGTACTCGACAGCGAGATGGCCAGCACGTCCGTCTGCGGTCCAGTGCCGAGCTGCATCGCCTGCAGGCCGTCGAGCGCGAACTGCAGCGTGAGATCGTCCATCCACGGGAACGCGATGAGATAGGCTGCGGCACGCGCGGGATCGTCAGGCACGATGTGGGGAAACGTCACCCCGCCCTGCCCAGCATTCTCCTGTGGCACACTGTCAGGTTCGGGGTACTGGCTCGCGTCGAGCAGGAGCGTCCAGGCCTTTCCCGCGTACTGCTGGGGAAGCTTTCGCGCGTTGAACCGCTGGACCCACGTCGGCAGCGTGTCCGCGTAGTACGTGCTCGTCGAGAAGCTGCCCGTGCCCGGGTACCAGAAGACCGATTGCTTCGCGCGTCCCAACGGAAGGATGGCACCGCGATCCTTGCGCGAGACGGATAGCGCGCGCGAGCGCGGGTCTTTCTTCGTCAGCCAGTCGATCAGGACCGTTCCGCGAAATCGCCACGGCGACGCCCCGGGCCCGCCACCGCCGATGAGTGGGGTCTTCAGATCTTCCACCCCCTCCGTGTTCTGCACGATGCCTGTGCTGCGCGGAAACCGCCCCGACATCGTCACCGAGTGACCGGGCGCCGTTTCCGTGATGGCGTGGTCCTGAAACGCGTTCGTGAAGAACGCACCGCCCTTGTACAACCGGGCGAGGCCCCCGGTCAGTTGCGGCTCGAAGCGGGAGAAATAATCCGGTCGCATCTGGTCGACCGTGATGAACACCAGGAGTGATGGTGTCGACGGGGCCGTTTGCACCTGCGCGTTCTGGGCGCACGCCGCGACCGGCAGGGTGCCGAGCAGCACGCAGGAGGCGAGAATACGTCGCATTCGAGTCCGAGAAAGGGTCCATCGGCAATTTACCATCCGCCCGCTGACGTCGTCACGATGATGCAGCGGCGGCCCCCTGCGACGCGCGCGCCGCTCGCTGAGAGCAATCGGCCCTTCGCCGCGTTCTTCTAATCGCAGGGGCTCCGGCGAGTCCCAGGCACGTGTCGCACGGGTGTCGCTCGTGTGCCGATAATGAGCCTTTCTGGAGGATAGATCTCGATGCGAAGCATGATGATTGTCGCCCTGTCGCTTGTCGCGACGACTGCGACGTCGGCTGACGCGCAGTTCCGCACGAATCAACAGGGCTCGCGCCGGCCTGTCTCGGTCGCCTTTGGCGGCGGCGCCAGCGTCCCGGTCGGGAATTACAAAGACGTGCTGAAAGCCGGCTGGAACGGTCAGGGCTCGTTGATCTTCAACCTGCCCGGAATCCCGATCGCACTTCGTGCAGACCTCAACTACAACAAGTTCACGTTCGAGAACAACGTGCCGTTCTCGACGGACGGCGGCGGGGGTACCGTCGCCACCACGGACGACATCACGCAGCAGATCCTCGGCGGTCTGGCGAACATCACCATTCCCTTCAACATGGGTCCGATCTCGCCCTACGTCACCGCCGGACTTGCCGGCTTTAACATCAAAACGAAGTTCGGCGACGCGTTCCCCGGGGCGGAAGACGAGAGCGACACCAAGTTTGCCGTGAACGGGGGCGCCGGGCTGTCCATGCGGCTGATGGGTGTCTCGGCCTTCATCGAGGCGAAGATCAACAACGTCTACACCGACAAGAAGCTCATCAGCAACAAGGAACTGAAGGAGCTTCAGTTCATCCCGGTGACGTTTGGCTTCGTTTTCTGATCCAGCAGTCGTTTCGGCACGTCGACCCCGCACGCGAGTCGTCCGGTGTCGCTTCGAAGCATGCGACACCGGACGACTTTTTCATTCATACGTCTCGAGCCTGACGCCGGTCTGAGGACGGCGGCGCCGGATCGCGGCTAGATCACCTGCTCGAGAATCGCGAGACCGCGGGCGAGGTCATCGCGAGTCATCACGAGCGGCGGCAGCAGTCGCACCGTGTGATCGCCGGCCGTGAGAATGAGCAGCCCGGCATCGCGGGCGCGAGCGACCACTTCGCCGGCAGGCTCACCGACGTCGATGCCCCACATGAACCCAATTCCGCGAATGGCGCGGACGCGACCCGTACGCTCGCTGATGCCCTGGAGCTGATCGCCGATCCACTGGCCCGCCGACGCGACGTGCGAGAGCAGCGTGGGATCGGACACACGCTCGAGAACGTGCAGCGCCACGGACGCGACGAAAGGGCCACCGCCGAACGTCGTTCCGTGCTCGCCCGCGTTGATCGTCGACGCGATCCTGTTGCTGAGCAGTACCGCGCCCATCGGGAGTCCGCCGGCCATGGGTTTGGCGAGCGTCAGCATGTCCGGCTCGACGCCGATCTGCTCGTACGCGAAGAGCGAGCCCGTGCGGCCCATCCCGCATTGGATCTCGTCGAAGATGAGTGCGACCTGCCGCTCGCGGGTGAGCGCGTGGAGCTCTCGGATGAAGCCGCGGTCCAGCACACGCACGCCGCCCTCGCCCTGCACCGGCTCGACGATGACCGCCGCCACAGTCTCCGCATCGAGGATGATGGCGAGGTCCTTGATATCGCGCTCGACGATGGACACGCCGCCGGCGAGCGGGCGAAACGGCGCGCGATAACTCGGCCGATCCGTCGCCGCGAGCGACGCGAACAGCCGCCCGTGAAATGCCCCGCGGAGTGCGATGATGTCGGTCTTCGCCGCACCCACCGTGCTGCGCGCCCATTTCCGCGCGAACTTGAACGCGCCCTCGTTCGCTTCCGCGCCCGAGTTGCAGAAGAACACCTGGTCGGCGAACGAGAGCTCCACGAGACGCGCCGCGAGCTGCTCGCCAGGCGCCGTGCGGAACAGGTTCGATACGTGAATCAGGCCGTCGGCGGCGGCGCGCAGCGCCTCACGGAGCCCGTCGTCACCGTAGCCCAACGCGTTGACGGCAATGCCCGCCGTGAAGTCGAGGTACGCCCGGCCGTCGGCGTCGAAGAGCTCCACGCCCTCGCCCCGTACGAGCTCGATCGGAGCGCGCTTGTAGAGCCCGAGGAGCGCTTCCGTTCCGGTCGGCGCATCGGTGGTCATAGTCGCCATGGTTAGACCGCTGTCGTTGAGAGAGTGATCACAGTTCCTGCAGTCGCGGATTGCACCGCCGCGAGATTCCCGATCCGCACGCGGGCAACGCCGCGTTCCACTGCCCGGCGCGCTGCCTGAAGTTTCGCCGCCATCCCCTCGCGGGCCGTGCCGTCTTCGATCAGCGCGACCGCACGCTCCACGTCGAGCTCTGCGATGACAGTGCCGCTGGTCATGACTCCGGGGACGTCGGCAACGAGCAGCAGCTCGCTCGCCCGCATGGCAATCGCGATCTCCGCAGCGGCGTCGTCGCCGTTCACATTCAATGTCCCGCCCGTCTCGGCATCCCGAGCGAGCGGCGATACTACGGGGACGTAGCCGGCGTCGACGAGGAGCTCCAGCAGCGCGGTCTCCACGCGTGACGGCTCACCAACCTCGCCTAACGTTTCTCGGGCCGTCGCTCGGGCCGTCAGCAGTCCGTCGTCCTCACCGGAAATTCCGACGGCCCGGACGCCAGCCCCCACGAACGCGGCGACCAGTCGTTTGTTGGCCGAGCCCGACAGGACCATCCGCACGATGGCGAGGTCGTCGGTCGTCGTCACGCGGCGCCCGCCGTGGAATTTTGGCGTCATCCCCATGCGTCGCTGCAGCGCCGACACCTCATCGCCGCCACCGTGCACGACAACGATTCCGTTCTCCGCCGCGGCGCTGTGCACTGCGCTGGCGAGATTCGGATCGTTCTGCGCGCGGCCACCGATCTTCAGGACCCGGATCATGTCGGCAGCCCCGTCGGCTCACTGATGCCGAGGACGACGTTCGCATTCTGTACCGCCTGACCCGCCGCACCCTTGACCAGGTTGTCGATGGCGGACAGCACCAGCAGCGTCGGTTGACGCACGCCGGCGGCGTGCCGCGCGGAGATCCGGACGACGTTCCGGCGCACGACATCGCGAAGCGTCGGCGGCTCGGCATCGATCTCCACGAACGGCTCACCAGCGAACTCTTCGCGCCACGGCGCCAGCGGGTCTTCCAGCTCCCTGGTCAGCGGTACGGTGATCGTCGCGAGAATCCCGCGAGCCACCGGCAGGAGGTGTGGCGTGAAGATGAGATCGGCATCCCCTCCATTTGCGGCCAGCACCGAGCGCATCTCGGCCAGGTGCCGATGCGTGTTCCCGACACTGTATGCCTTGAAATCCTCCGTCACCTCGCCAAACAGCAGATCCGTCCGCGGACTGAGACCGGCGCCCGTGACACCACTCGCCGCGTTCGCGATGATGGTTGCGCCCGGCGCAACGAGACCGCGCCGCACGAGCGGCAGCAACGCCATCAGGATCGCCGTTGGATAGCAGCCTGGATTGGCCACGACGCTCGCATCCGGCAGCTGCTGACGGGTCACTTCGGTCAGGCCGTATGGAACTGGCGCGGCTCCGTTCCCCGGCCGTAGGTCGGACGACAGATCGACCACCCGGGCACCCACATTGCGAACGCGTTCGACCCACGTGGCCGACGCACCGTGTGGCAGCGCGGAGAAAACGAGCTCGGCGCTCGTCAGCGGGGCGTCATCGTGCGCGACGAAACGAACCTCCGCGCCGCCGAGCCGCGCACGCTCGCCTCGCCGCTCGTTCGCGGTGGCGAACGCGAGCGCCATGCCCGGGTGGCGGGCGATGATCGCGCAGAGCTCGCGGCCGGCATACCCGCTCGCGCCCAGGACTCCTACAGGGATTCTATGCACAACTAATGCATATTATTTCACTCCGGAGAAGTCAACCGGATCGGCCAGCGGGGTTTGAGAATTTGCTTTCATGCGGTTGTCCTGCCGCTCGGCGGTGCCGAGTGCTATCGTCTCGACAACCCGCGGAGGACACGAGTGGACAAGCGGAAACGGCACGCCGCGATACTCGACCTGGTCGAGGACCGGTCGGTTGGAAGTCAGGAGGAGTTGCGCGGATTTCTCCGCGAGCGGGGATGGGACGTCACGCAATCCACGCTGTCTCGCGATCTCCGAGAGCTTCGCCTGGCGCGGGTGCCAACGCCGGACGGTGTGCGGTACGCCGTTGCAGACGGCGCCGTGAGCAGCGCCGCTCGTCCGGCACTCGATATCCTCCTCCCGCAGCTGCTCACGCGCGTCGACGGCGTTGGCGAACTCATCGTGCTTCGCACCGTGCCCGGCGGCGCACAACCGGTCGCGTCCGCACTCGACGGCGAGTCCTGGCCCGATGTGCTCGGCACCGTCGGCGGTGACGATACGATTCTGGTCGTCTGTCGCTCGTCGGTGGCGCGCGAACGGATCGAGCGGCGGCTGCGTAAGCTCGCGGACATCTAGAGTCCGCTAGAGCCCGTCGCATAGTCGTCTTGGCATTTGCCATTCTGGCCTCTCGATCGGGCTCCGGACGGATTGGCGGATGCATGTCGGTGCAACGTTGACGGTGCCGACGCAACTGGTTAATTATGCATGTCACCTGAATAGTTATTTCCTTGGAGCGCTCATGAAGACGATTGTGCTCGCGTATTCCGGCGGGCTTGATACTTCGATCATTGTTCCGTGGCTGCGCGAGAAGTACGACGCGCGTGTCATCTGCGTCGCCGCCGACATTGGCCAGGGGACGCAGGAGCTCGCCGGTGTACGCGAGAAGGCGTTGGCGTCGGGCGCCGAGGAGTGCTACGTCGAGGATCTGCGCGAGGAGTTCGTCAGGGACTTCATCTTCCCCACGCTGCGCGCGGGCGCGATCTACAACCGCAAGTACCTGCTGGGCACGGCGGTCGCGCGACCGCTCATCGCGAAGCGGCAGGTCGAGGTCGCGCGCGCGGTTGGCGCGGACGCGCTGGCGCACGGGTGCACCGGAAAGGGAAACGACCAGGTCCGCTTCGAGCTGACGTACATGGCGTTCGCCCCGCACCTTCCGGTGATTGCGCCGTGGCGCGAGTGGGACATCAGGAGCAGAGAGGACGCGATCGCCTACGCGGCCGCGCGGAACATTCCCGTCGCCGCGACCAAGGAGAAGATCTACTCGCGCGATCGGAACCTCTGGCACATCTCGCACGAAGGCGGGGTTCTCGAAGATCCCGCCCAAGGCGCGCCGAAGGACGTGTTCATGCTCAGCACCGATCCGCAGGACGCGCCGAACACGCCTGAAGACGTCGTGATCGGATTCGTCGCCGGCACACCCGTTTCCGTGAACGGTAAGGAGCTCGGTCCAGTGGACCTGGTGATGGCGCTGAACGAGATCGCTGGGCGACACGGCGTCGGACGCATCGATCTCGTCGAAGATCGCATGGTGGGCATGAAGTCGCGCGGTGTGTACGAGACGCCGGGCGGTACCCTGCTCTACTCCGCGCACAGTGAGCTCGAGCAGCTCGTGCTCGATCGGCGCACGCTGGCGGCGAAGGATCTTATTGCGCCGCGGTACGCGGACATCGTATACGAGGGCCGGTGGTGGACCACGGAGCGCGAGGCCTACGATGCGTTCGTCGCAGTGACCCAGGAGCGCATCACGGGATCGGTTGCACTGCGTCTGTACAAGGGTTCGGCGACCGTCATGGGACGCGAGAGCGTGCATGCGCTTTACGATGAGCGCTTCGTGACGTTCGGCGAGGACGACGTCTACGAGCAGAGCGATGCGGCCGGGTTCATTCGGCTGTACGGTCTCTCCACGCGGGTGCGCGCCATCAAGGATCAGGAGTTGGCAGCGGCGCAGGCAGCCGCCGCAGACAAGGGAGCGTCGGAGCCGGCGCTCGTCGTGGCGTGAGCGTGTTGACCGACGAACCAACGGGAATGACGACAGTGACCGGCGAGCGCCGACAACCTGCAGCAAAGGAGCTCGCCGAGAACGAGCGCTCCGCGGCCAACGGCCCCGGCGCACCGGACGCCATGCCGGCTGGCACGTTAGGCGCGCCGTCCCACAAGCTCTGGGGTGGTCGGTTCAGCGGGGGCCCTGCCCCGGCGCTCGAAGCCGTCAATCGTTCGATCGGGACGGATTACCGTCTCTGGCCGTTTGACATCCGGTTGTCCAAAGCGTGGGCTGTCGCGCTCTGGAACGCAGGCATTCTCACGCTCGAGGAAAGCCGGCGCATCGAGGCCGGTCTGGATGCGGTCGCGACGCGGTTCGCGGCCGGTGAAAGTCCGCTCGCGAGCGATGAAGACGTGCACACGATGATCGACCGGCTCCTACATGCGGAGATTGGCGACGTCGCGTCGAAGCTGCACACCGGGCGTAGCCGGAATGACCAGGTATCCACGGCTACCCGGCTCTGGTGCATGGATGCGTGCGAAAAGCTCGACGCCACCGTGCGAGGACTGCAGCACGTCATGGTGCGCCAGGCGTCGCAGCATCAGGACGTGTTGATGCCGTCGTATACCCACATGCAGCGCGCCCAGCCCGTGTCGCTCACGCACTGGCTCCTGTCTCACTTTTGGCCGTTGGATCGCGACCGCGCTCGACTCTCGGCGGCAGCGAAGGCCGCGAGCGTGCTGCCGTTAGGCTCCGGGGCAGTCGCCGGGTGTGCGTTTCCGATCTCGCGCGTTCTGCTCAAGGGGAGCCTCGGGTTCGCCGCGATCTCGAAGAACAGCATTGACGCCGTGGCAGACCGTGATTTCGTTGCCGAGCTGCTGTTCGCGCTCGCGCTGCTCGGCGCGCATCTGTCGCGGCTGGGTGAAGACCTGATTCTGTACGGCTCGAGCGAGTTCGGCTTCGTGCGTTTCGGCGACGCGTACACGACGGGCTCCAGCATGATGCCGCAGAAGCGCAACCCGGACGCGCTCGAGTTGGCGCGAGCGTCGGGCGCTCGGATGCTCGGTGATCTGACGGCGTTGCTCGCGACACTGAAGGGATTGCCGAGTGGGTATAACAAGGACCTGCAGGAAGACAAGCGCGCGCTGTTCGATGCCGTGGACGGAGTGCTGCTCGTGCTGCCCGCCGTAGCAGGAACGCTCGACGAGCTGAGCTTCGACACGGCTCGCATGGGCGCCGCGCTCTCGAGCACCATGATGGCAACCGACCTCGCCGACTACCTGGTCGGGAAGGGCGTCACGTTCCGTGAGGCACACGGGAGCGTTGGTCAACTCGTGCGTCAGGCGGAGCAATCCGGTGTGGAGCTCGACGCGCTGCCGTTGTCCGCCTTCGCCGCGGCTCATCAGGCGTTCGGGAGTGACGTGCACGATGCCTTGTCGGCACGCGCTTCGGTGGGGCGGCGTGAAGTCGACGGCGGGACCGGACCACGAGCGGTCCGCGCGCAGCTCGATGCAGCGGTCGCGTCGCTGGCACAGGGCGGGGAAGCACCTCGCGGCAACGAGCTGAGCTTACGGGCGGATTGATATTGCCTAACGAATTACGCGCGTGACGCGTCGAAGCCCCGCGGCATCTACATGCCGCGGGGCTTCGTGCATCCGCGCCGGCGCGATGTACGATCGTGCCGCCGTGCCAGCCGTCAGAACAGGATCCCGAACGTCAGCGGGATGATGCGCAGAGACGACCGCTCATCGGTCGCCTCGTTCTTGTCGCCGAACACGTTGTGGAATCGCACTTCGGCGAATGTGCTCAAGCCGCTCAGTGCGAAGCGCGCACCGATTCCGCCCGTGAGGCCGAAGTTGTTGCTCGATTCCGCGCCTTCTTCATCGGACTTCGTGTTATACCAGCCCGCGCCGCCCATCAGGTACGGCGTAGCACTCATCCCACCAGGAAACGCGAACACGACATTGCCATTCAGGCTCCACAGATTGACGTCGGGGCCTGAGCTCTTTCCGGACAGGCTGTTGTACATGCCGTCGATGCGGAAACCAACCGGCGTGCTCGCTGTCCCGGAGATCGCGAGTGTGCCCAGCGCATGGAAGCCCGTCGACGTGGCGTCTCCGAGGTCGCCCACCGGAACCGTCGCGCCGGCCGCGAATCCAAACGACGTTCGGCGTTGGGCGTACGCCGGCAATGCGACCAGTACAGTCGCGGACAGGACGAGAGCGCTGCCAACCACGATACGTTTCATGAGAAGCTGTCTCCTTTTGTACTCCAACCGAGTGGTGCCACGGCAAGAACGTGATCGTGAAGGGCAGCAGACGTGCCACACACCAATTCCCCGATTGAGTCGGTCCACTCGGCGTCGTTGACAAACCGTCATTGACTTGCAACTATATTCCTCTACCGGGAGGACTATTTGCCAGTCTACGATGTGTCCGCGGTCGCGCAGGCGATAGGCATCGACGTCAAGCAGCTGGATAACATCTTGTCCAGACACTACTTGACCGGCGTCGACCGGCGTACCCGAGGGGTATCCCGACGTATCTCGACCGAGGCTGCCGTCACCCTTCATCTCGCATGTGACCTCGCTGCAGCGCTGGAGGTCCCGGTCGCTGCGGCGCTGCGCATTTCGCAAATGCTGCAGCAGAAGGATGACGAGCCCGTAGCCGTCGGGAGATTCGCGTCGCTTCGCGCAGATGTTGTCGCGCTCCGAGCAACGACGGTTGCGCGACTCGATACCGCGGTGGAGGTCGTGGGACGGAGGCGACGCGGACGCCCGCGGCGGGCGCGCCAGCCTGGCGGAGGGGAACCGGTTTGAAATGACAAGGGGCGCCTGTCAGGCGCCCCTTGTCATTCGAACCGATGTGTTCTGAATCCTCTCAAGCCCCAGCCTTGCTGACGTTCTCGGCCGCCGGGCCCTTGGGTCCCTGCACAATGTCGAACTCGACCGCGTCGCCTTCAGCGAGCGTCTTGAACCCGCTGCCCTGAATGGCACTGTAGTGCACGAAGCAGTCTTTCGTGCCGTTGTCAGGGGTGATGAAGCCAAATCCCTTTGCGTCGTTGAACCACTTCACTTTGCCGGTCGTACGCATTCCAAACTCCGGGAAGGAACACTTGTCGAGGGAGCGGAACGCGCCGAGCCCTGACAGTAGTGACACGCGCGGGACCGCTCAGACCCCCCACGCTAGGTCTCGCTCTCGCCACCGAGGTCGTCGGTAAGAGCGGCACATAATAAAAGTTGTCGTCCGGCTGAACAATACGAAGCCGGCTCGACATTAATTAAAGTTTTCTGATAAGGCCCGACGTATCTCCGTCCCCAGCATTGGCTTGGCGACGGCGCTACGGTTCGATCACACGTAATCCATTGACGAAATACTCCGTCTCTCCGAAACACGACGTCGGCACACCCTTGTGCTGCTCGTAGCTCAACGCGACGCGCTTGCCCTGGGACTTGGTGATCAGGTTGGCGATGCTGTCGTCGCGGACCGTGAACTGAAACGTGTTCGCGATCTGGCCTGGTACGTTGACCATCGCGATCTCGCCCTCATGGGTCTTACAGAGCCACCCCTTCTCGGAAAACTTCTGGATGTAGCCGGTGCGGTCACCCGACGAATACGTGTAGGCCAGCGCGATCATCGTCCACAGGGTGAAGCAGAGGGCGGGAACGGCCAACACGGCCGCGATCAACAACTTTCCCCAATGCCGCCGCACGACGCTTTGTTTTGGTGGGCCGGTATCCTTCATGGCGGCGACGTCTTCGGTGTTGTATCCGCGCTCGGGGTACTGATCGTCCTGGCTCATGGCAGCTGAGTATCGTGACCGGGTAGGTTTCGCGTGGGGACTTGCGAGGGAGATGACGTGGGGTTCGGAACCCGCAGGCATACGGTAACAGCGAGCGTCGGCGGCGTGCAAATCGGGTCGAAGCACCCGGTTGTCGTGCAGTCGATGACGAACACGGACACAGCCGATGCCGGCGCGACTGCGGATCAGGTCGCAACGCTGGCGGCCGCCGGCTCACAGCTCGTTCGCGTCACGGTGAACAACGAGGCCGCAGCGCGTGCCGTCCCGGCGATCGTTGCGCAGCTGGCGGATCACGGCATCGACGTGCCCATCGTCGGTGACTTTCACTACAACGGGCATCTCCTGCTCACACAGTACCCGGACTGTGCGCGCGCGCTTGCGAAGTACCGCATCAATCCGGGGAATGTGGGCAGCAAGCGGCGCGATGAGAATTTTCGATCCATCGTCACGGTCGCACTCGAGCACGACAAGTCGGTCCGCATCGGCGTGAACTGGGGATCGCTCGACCAGGACCTGCTGACGACCATGATGGACGAGAATGCGTCACGCCCGGTGCCTCTCGATGCGAAGGACGTCTACATCGAAGCGATGATCGAGAGCGCGCTTCGCTCGGCGGCGCTCGCGGAGCAGGTCGGGCTCGGGCACGATCGCATCCTGATCTCGGCAAAGGTCTCGACGGTTCAGGACCTGGTGACCGTGTATCGTCGACTCGGAGCGCGATGCGACTACCCGCTGCACCTCGGCCTGACCGAGGCAGGGCTGGGCATGAAGGGCATCGTCACGAGTACGGCCGCCCTGTCCATCCTGCTCGCCGAGGGCATCGGTGACACGATTCGGGTGTCTCTCACACCGCGGCCTAACGGGGATCGTACCGAGGAAGTGCAGGTGGCGCAGCAGATCCTGCAGTCGCTCGGGCTGCGCAGCTTCACGCCTCAGGTGACCGCGTGCCCCGGCTGCGGACGTACAACATCGACGTTCTTCCAGAAGATGGCGGAAGACATCCAGATCTACCTGCGCGAGCAGATGCCGCGGTGGCGTGATCGCCATCCGGGCGTCGAGGACATGCGCGTTGCCGTGATGGGCTGCGTGGTCAACGGGCCGGGCGAGAGCAAGCACGCGAACATCGGGATCTCGCTGCCGGGCACCTTCGAGGAGCCGAAGGCGCCGGTGTACATCGATGGCAAGCTGGCGATGACGCTGCGCGGGGAGGGAATCGTCCCCGAGTTTCTCGGCATTCTCGAGGACTACGTCGCGCGCCGCTATCCCACGCGCGAGCCGGCCGGTGTCGCCTAACGCGGACGCGGCGCCACGGGCACGGCGGCGCGAATCTAGTAGCTCGCCGGCCGCGGGTGGTCCGTCCGCTCGGCACGCGCGTCGAGGACCGGCTCGTGCGATGGACCGCGGCGCAGGTTCGACGTCGTGTCCACATCCGACACCCAGTCCGCGAGTGCGCGCGCCACGTCGTCGAGCTCACGCATGATCGGCGCGTCGAATCCGACGGCGCGAAGCCGGTCGTGGACCCGACGGTACCACCGCACCGTGCCCTCGCGACCGACGCTGAATCGCCCCCAGACCGTTTCGGGATAGTCGGTGCGCTTGAGGTCCGCGAGAATGGTGCTCGCGTTATGAACCTTGTCGGCCGCGCATACCCACCGCGCGCGCGTGTCCGCGAGCGCGAGCCGCTCCAGATAGTCGTCCTTGCGTTCCTCAGCGGACATCTCGACACCGTCGTCGTCGTGCTTTCGGTGCGTCACCGCGAGCACGGTGTCCAGCACGTCCGGGCTGAACTTGTCAGCGATGCGGCTCTCGAGCATTTCGCGTGTGAATCCGTCGCGCACGCAATCCTCGATGACGTCGTGCAGGATGCCGGCAACTATGGTGTCGTCATCCTGACCGTAGCGCGTGAGGATGATCGCGACGTTGGCGGGCTGCGTCAGGTAGGGAAGGCGAGTTCCCTTGCGCACCTGCTGGTCGTGGTGCTTGGCCGCGAATGCGAGCGCGTGGTTGATGCGATCCGAGTAGCCGGTGCTCGTCATGACGGCGCCCCGTGGGCGGAAGTACGTCGAACGCGCGGATGGTTAACATAGCGCGGATGCACGGTATCCGGCAGACACGACTAGATGAGCCGCGCGAGCAACGACGCGAACGTGAGGTTGAGCAGCAGAAGGCCGAGACCCTGCACCACGACGCCGAGCCCGGCACCGATCACGGCGAGGCGTCTGCCCTGGAGCCACGCCACGATCGCCAGCGTGAGGCCGATGCCGACGATCCCGGCATCGAGTCCAATGTGCAGCCACGTCAAACGGTCGAGCCGTGTTGCGCCGGACACGTCACGCATGCCAAGTGAACGCCAGCTCGCCGCAGCGACGACCAACTCGAGCAGGCCCCACACGAGGGCCTGCGTCGCAAACCATTGCACAACAGGGGCGACCACACGACGAATCGTGATGATCAGCAGAAGGATGGTACCGAGCGTCGCACTCGTGACCGCCCAGAGGATGACACGGAGGAGGTGACTCCGCTCCGCGGCGAGCAGCGTGTCCGACCACATGCGCGGTCTACTCCGTCACCGCGACTGCCCCATCCTTCTCCCCACGGTCGCCTGTAAACCAATTCTCGAAGATCCAGGGTGGATCGAGGTTTGGCGCTTCGGCCGCCCACAGGACGATGCCGATGATCTGGGCACCGCTGTCCCGCAGCGCGGCAACCGCCGCACGCAGCGTTGTGACGAGTGAGTGCGCCACGTGCGCGCACACAAGCACCGCAGGGCCGACACGCACGTTGTTCGCGCCGTCGAATGGGGAAACGACGACGGTCAACTCATAGTGCCGCGCCGACCTCGCGATCGCGTCGCGCACGATCTCGGCTTCGCGATTCACTAGCGCCCCCCGGCGGTGGACCCCGGTTGGCACGACGTCGAGCCACCGATCACGACCGACGAGCGCCTGCACTGCAACGGCCGGCAACTCTGCGGCACGTGTCAGCACGGCCGACAAACCTTCCGCCGCCGGAAGCCGCAACACGGACGTGACCGGACTCTCCGCGAGATCCGCGTCCACCAGCAGCGTGCTTCGCATCTCGTTCGCGGATACCGCAGCGATGTTTGCGGCGATCGTTGCCGTCACCGACGGAACGTCGCCGGTGATCGTGACGATGGCCCGGTTTTCCCCAGCGACGCTCGTGTGCGATGCGAGAATGCGATAGGCGTCGGATGTCGGATCGATCAACGGTGGGAGCCGAAGGTCGGCCTTCCGCCTTGCGCGTTCGGGAGGAATGACGCGCGGGTGCAGCACTGCCAGGCACCGTGCGCCCGTGACACGCTCGGCTTCCTGCAGATCGGACACACGTGGTCTCGCGACCTCGATCATCAGGGTAAGCGCGAACCCGAGTGTCGCTCCCAGGACCAGCGCCGCGGTGAGGATCGCGACGGGCGGTGCGACAACGTTGGCTTGAGCGCGGGCTTCTCTCAAGCGCCGATCGGTCACGACGTTCTCGCGCCGAGCCGCATCGAGGGCAACGCTTGCCGAGTCGACCGCCATCTGGACAGAATCACGTCGTCGCAGCGGGCCGACGGTATCGACAGCCACGATGACTGGAGCGCTCGTGACGACAGGGCGGAGCAGTGCGAGCGAATCGCGGATGGAACTCCGCCGGGTCTCGGCGATACTCTGGATCAATCGCCCGATCGCAGTCGCTCGCGCCGTCAACGCGACGAAGATCGGGTCGACCCCACCACCGGTTCCGAAATCTTCGCGCTCGCGCTCCACATCGGCGAGCGAATCGAGCAGCGCACGCACGCGCGCATCGTCGCGCAGCGCCGCTGATTCCCCGAGCGCGCGATAGGACTGTGGGAGCGGTGAGTTTTCTACGCGATCGAGAAGCTGGGTGAGCACGGCGTTCGCCGCCGCGAGGAAGTCACGCCTGGCGCTCGCGGCGGCGGACAGCGTATCTCGCGGAGGCACGTACACGGGCCGCTCCGCCAGCGCACGCCGGGTGCTCAGCGTCGAATCCGCGGTCGCGAGTCGTCTCGTCGCCGACTCGACGGCGCGAAGCAGTGGCACGGTGTCGCGCCAACGGGTCGAGAGCGGCGCGATTTCGCGCGACGCACGCCGCGCATCGCGCGGCGCGAGCACGAGCAGTACGAGCGCGCCGACGAACACGGTGCCACACACCGCGGCCAGCCGTACCGGGTGCCGGAGCGTGTTCCGCGTTCGGCCCGCGATCCAAGCGGCGCGCATCTCGGCGCGTCGCCTCCGCGTGTACCGCGGAACGGCTCCAGTGATCGTATCGACCATGTGGTCGCGATAATCGGAGCGGCCGCGTCAGCGCGCAAGCGGCTGATACGGCGTAACGAATTCCCAGCGCGCTCCATGTCAGTGTGCTCGACAAAACAGGGGCGGAAGCGCTATGCGCTTCCGCCCCTGTAATCGTACTCGCGTGACCGCAGCGCGATTGGCGCCGGCGGTTGCGGAACTACTGAACCGTGATCGTTCCCTTCATCCCCATCGCGAGGTGGGGCGTGCAGTGGAACGGGTACTGCCCGGGCTTCACGTTGGCGAACGAGATGGTGTAGCTCTCGTTCGGGTTCATGAACATCGGGCTCGAGAGCTCGCCCTGCTGGTTCGGCATGTTGGCCAAGAGCTGCGGCTTGACGTCGGCCGGGATCGTGGCCGGGTCGAACGCAACGTTGTGCGGGCCGCCGGAAACCATCGTGAACTTGATGCCGTCGCCGGCCTTGACCTTGATGTCGGCCGGCTCGAAACGATAGCCCTTGTCGTCACCGACCATCTTCACTTCGTGCGTGGTGCCGGTGATTGGCGCCATGGCGCCTGCTGGTGCTGCGGGCGTCGTCGCTGCCGCGGTGGTCGCCGTATCCGGCGTAACGGCCGGAGCGGCCGTGTCCGTCGTCTTCTCGCCACCGCCGCTGCACGCGCCGAGGACGATCGCACTGCTTACGACCGCAAATCCAAGAAACCGCATTTCCTGAGGCCTCCAGAGCCGTACAAGTAGCTGCTTGTGAATGAAGCCGAGACCTCGAGTGCGTGGTCTCAGAGCATTGTGAATTTATTCACAAAGCCCTGCGAACGCAAATGGGGCCCGGGCCGGGGGAACCGGCGCCAAAGCGCCGCGCACCTTTCGTACCGACCTCGCATTGACGGCACCTTTGTCGCCCCGTTACGTTCCGCCCCATGCGACTCGCCAGCCTTCACCACCATGCGCACCACAGCCACGTCCTTCGGGCCGAGGCCGTCTTGTGCGTGACCGGATGAGCGACTGAGCGAATCGCCTTCTGCCACCCAGACGCTACGGCCCGTCTCCACGACGGGCCGTTTTCTTTTTTGCTCGAACTCATGCAGGTGAACCAGCCTTAGCCATGCTGAGAATTGCACTGCCGAATAAGGGGCGCCTCTCCGACGAGACGCGTGAGCTGTTCGAAGACGCCGGTCTTCCCGTGCGTGCGCGCGGTGACCGGGCGCTCACAGCGTCGCTGGGAGGTGAGTTCGAGGCCATCTTCGTCCGGGCGCAGGACATTCCCGAGTTCGTCGCGGACGGCGCTGCCGACGCCGGTGTCACCGGGTGGGACCTCGTTTGCGAGTCGGGCCGCGAGCTCGAGGTGCGTTTGGATCTCGACTTTGGACGGTGCAGACTCGTCGTCGCCGCGCGCGAAGACAGCGGCATCGAGCGGCTGGAAGACATCATCACTGGCCGCGTCGCGACGGTGTTTCCACGCATCACGCGTCGATTCTTCAGCAAGCCGGGCTGCAACATCGAAGTCGTGCCGGTCTCCGGCGCAGCGGAGATCGCACCGCACCTCGGCATCGCCGATATCGTGGTCGACCTCACATCGACCGGATCGACGCTCAAGGTGAACGGGCTGCGGGAAGTCGGGACGGTGCTCGAGTCCTCGGCCCGGCTCGTGACGAGGGTAGCGGGGCGGTCGCCCACCGATGCGAATAAGGCGCGCGCGCTGGACGAGCTCGCGACGGCGCTCGAGAGCGTGCTGCACGCGCGCGGGCAGCGGTACGTCATGGCCAACGTGCCGCGCGCTGTCCTGGATCAGGTCAAGGAAGTTCTTCCCGGCCTCAACGGTCCGACCGTGATTGATATTCTGAACGGGGGCCTGTACGTGGCCGTCCACGCCGTGGTTCCCGCCAGCGCCGTCTATCGCACGATCGCCCGCTTGAAGTCGTTAGGCGGCGCCGGAATTCTCGTGACGCGCATCGAGAGGCTCATGCCGTGAACGGTCTTCGCATTCGGTTTCACGGGCCGCTGTCGTCCCTCTCCGCCGCTGACCGGACGCTGTTGATGGACCGCGTTCCGGCTACGAACGACATGGTCCGTACGACGAGCGAGGCCATCATCGATGTCGTGCGGCGGGAAGGTGATTCCGCGCTGATCTCGCTGGCGCGCGAGTACGACCACGTGCGGCTCAAGTCGGTGGAAGTGCCTCGCGACGCCTGGCGCGATGCGTTGCACGCGCTCGATCCTGGCGTGCGGGCCGCCATGGAACGCGCCGCGACGAACATCCGCGCTGTCCATTCCGCATCCCTGCCACAGACGGTCGAGATCTCGCCGGAGCCGGGTGTGGTGGTAGGGCGACGGCCGGATCCGCTGCGGCGGGTCGGCGTGTACGCACCCGGTGGGCGCGCATCGTACCCCAGTAGTGTTCTCATGGGAGCGATCCCGGCACGCGTCGCCGGCGTCAGCGAAGTGATCATCTGCTCCCCGCCCGCGCCGAACGGCCTTCCCGCGGCTGTCACGCTCGCCGCCGCCGAGCTTTCAAACGCCGATCGCGTGTTCGCCGTAGGCGGCGCGGGCGCGATCGCCGCAATGGCGTACGGCACCGCGACCATTCCTCGCGTCGATTGCATCGTCGGCCCCGGCAACGCGTACGTGGCGCAGGCCAAGCTGCTCGTTGCCAGTGCGGTCGCCATCGACTTACCCGCAGGACCGACTGAGCTCGTCGTCATCGCGGACGATTCGGCAAAACCCGCCCGCATCGCGTCCGAAGTCCTGGCACAGGCCGAGCACGACCCTGACGCCGTGGTCGTAGTCCTGGCCGTCGGCGAAGGCGTCGCGGAACAGGTCGTGGCGGAGATCGAGCGCCTGTTCGAGGTGCAGGAGCGCCGGACGATCATCGAACGCGCGCTCAGTGCACGCGGTGCTGTGCTGACTGCGGCGTCGACGAAGGACGCCCTCGGCTTCGCCAACGAGATCGCGTCCGAGCATCTCCTGCTTGCTACACGAGATGCCGATGCGTTGCTCGCGGATGTCCGATCTGCCGGAACTGTGTTCGTCGGCGAATCGAGCTCGGTCGTGTTCGGGGATTACATGACGGGCGCGAATCATGTGCTCCCAACCGGTGGGCTCGCACGCTCTTATTCGGGGCTGAGCACGCTCGACTTCGTTCGCTGGACGACGTACCAGCGCGTCGATGCCGACGGGGCGGCGCGATTGTCGTCGGATGTCGCTGCTTTTGCGGACTCCGAGCAGCTCCCGGGACACGCCGCGGCAGCGCGGATGTGGAGGCGTTCGACGTGACGCGTGTCAACGCAGGATCGGTGAGCGCATCGCTCGCGCTCGCCCGCGCGACGATTCGCGATCTCGTGCCGTATCCCACGGAGCGTATTCCCTGCGAGGCGGACCTCAGCGACAACACGAACCTCTTCGGAGCGCCCCCCGCTGCGATGCGCGAGCTGGCGACGAGCGGCCGTGACGAGATTACGCGCTATCCCGGTCTGTACACACGTCGTCTTCGTGAAGCGCTCGCGGAGTATGCCGGTGTGCGGCCCGAGGAGATTGTCACGGGGTGCGGCTCGGACGACGTCATCGATTCGGCCATTCGCGCCTTCGCCGAGCCTGGAGAGTCGCTCGCGTACTCCGACCCGACGTTCAGCATGATCCCGGTATTCGCGAAAGTGAACGGGATCGTGCCGGTGCCGGTACCGTTCACGCCGTCGCTCGACATCGATCCGGATGCGCTGCTCGCCACGAACGCGCGAGTGATCTACGTCTGCGCGCCTAACAATCCCACGGGAACGGCGCCCAGCCCGGCGGCGATCGACCGGGTGATCGAGCGCGCGCCCGGCATCGTCATTCTGGACGAGGCGTACGCCGAGTTCGCGGGTGCCGGGCGGGTGGCCGACGGACCACGTCACGAACGGCTGGTGGTCACGCGAACGTTGTCGAAGGCCTTCGGGATGGCCGGTTTTCGCATCGGCTACGGTACTGGGTCGGCTGCCCTCATCCACGAGATCGAAAAGGTCAGGGGGCCGTACAAGGAGAACGGACCGGGCGAACGTGCGGCGGCGTGCGCGGTTCGTGAAGACGTCGACTGGATGCGAGAGCTGGCCGCACGCGCCGTGGAGATTCGTGAGCGGTTCGCGGCGCTGCTTCGCGAGCGTGGGTTCGATCCGATTCCGTCAGCCGCGAACTTCATTCTAGTGCCGGTCGCTCAGGCCGCACGCGTCGCGAGCGCCATGCGGGAGCAGGGCATTGCGGTGCGTCCGTATCCCTCGCTTCGAAGCATCGGTGACGCGATCCGCATCACCATGGCGCCGTGGGACACGATGGAGCGCGTACTCGATGCCCTGGTCGCCGCGCGGGGCACCGTCGAGCAGGAGCACGTCACTCGCACACCGGAGAGTGGTCGGTGAAGGTCACGATCTTTGACTACGGCGCAGGCAACATGCATTCGCTCGCCAAGGCCCTCGCGGTCCGCGGCGCCGACGTCGTCATCGAGCCGGATCCGAATGACGCCCTGAGGACGGACGTGCTGGTGCTGCCCGGCGTCGGTGCGTTCGGTGCAGCGGCCGAGCGGCTCGCTCCGGGGCGCGACGCGATGCGAGCTGCACTCGGCGCCGGCCTCCCGTGCCTCGGCATCTGTCTCGGCATGCAGCTCTTGTTCGATGCGAGCGACGAGAGCTCGCCTGACATCCTCGGGCTCGGTCTCATTGGCGGCCGCGTGACGCGGCTGCAGGCATGCCGTGTCCCGCAGATCGGCTGGAACTCGCTCGACCGTACGTCCGATCCGCTGCTCGAGGCGGCTCCGCTGCCGTACGCGTACTATGCGAACAGCTACGTCTGCCGGCCTAACGATGATGCCGTCGTGCGGGGCTGGAGCACCCACGAGACCGATCGTTTCCCCGCGATCGTGCGGCTCGGCCGGACGGTCGGCGTGCAGTTTCACCCCGAGAAGAGCTCGGTGCCCGGGCTGCGCTTTCTTCATGCCTTCCTCGAGAGCGTCGCGCCATGATTGCCATCCCGGCTGTCGATGTTCGTGAAGGTGCATGCGTGCAGCTCGTCGGCGGTGAATACGCCGATGAGCGGGTGCGGCTCGCCGATCCTGTCGCTGTTGCACGCGACTGGGCCCGATTTGGCTTTCGGCGACTGCACGTGGTCGACCTCGACGCCGCGACCGGGCGAGGATCGAACCGCGAGATCGTTGCGGACCTGCTCCGCGATACGTCGGTGGCACTTCAGATCGGCGGCGGTGTTCGCAGCGAGACGCAGATCGAGGAGCTGCTCGCGAGTGGCGCGACCGCCGTGGTCGTCGGGACGCGCGCGCTCGAGGATTCCGATTGGCTCGCGCGCGTCGCGACGACGTACCCGAACGAAATTCTGGTTGCGGCCGACGTGCGTGACCGCCGCATCGTGACACATGGCTGGGCGCGCACGCTCCCGCGTGAGATCATCGACGTGACGGAGGAGCTGAGCACGCTGCCGCTCGCGGGGCTGCTCGTGACGGCCGTGCACCGTGAGGGACGCATGCAGGGCGCCGACCTGTTTCTCATGGAGGATGTCGTGGACGCAGCGTCGTTCCCCGTGTTTGCGTCGGGCGGCATCGCATCGACAGCCGACCTGCGTGCGTTGGATGATCGCGGCGTCGCGGCGGCGATCATCGGGATGGCGTTGTACACAGGCGCCCTGGACCCGTGGCAAACCGCGGAGGAATTCAGCGAATGAGCGTCATCGAACGGGAGACGTCCGAGACCCGCGTCAGACTCGAGCTCGTTCGCGGCGAAGGACGCGCGACGATCTCGACCGGGCTGCGGTTCCTCGATCACATGATGACGACGCTCGCGCGTTACTCGCGCCTCGATCTCTCACTGGAGGCGACCGGCGACCTCAAACATCATCTCATCGAGGACGTGGGGATCGCGTTCGGCGCTGCGCTCGCGGACCTCACGCCGCCGACGTGTGCACGTTACGGTCACCGCGTCGTGCCCATGGACGACGCGCTCGTCGAAGTCGCGGTGGACCTTGGTGGCCGGCCATACTATCGTGGGCCGGTTCCGAGCTCCCTGTACGACCACTGGTTTCGCTCGTTCACGGATCACGCGCGGGCAACGGTGCACGTCCACGTGGCGCGCGGCCGCGATCGTCATCACGTGGTCGAAGCCGCGTTCAAGGCGCTCGGCATGGCGCTGCACGATGCCCTCATCGATTCGGGAGTCGTGTTCAGCACCAAGGGCGCCGTACGATGGTGATGCGATGATCACGCGGCGAGTGATCGTCTGTCTCGACGTGAAGGGCGGTCGCGTCGTGAAAGGCGTGCAGTTCGAGTCACTCCGCGATGTCGGAGACCCGGTCGTGCTCGCGGAGCGTTACGAAGCCGCCGGCGCCGACGAGATCGTGTATCTCGACATCTCGGCCAGCGCGGAAGAGCGTGCAACGTTGCTCGACCTCGCGCGCCGGACGGCCGAGCGGCTGTTCGTTCCGCTGACGATCGGTGGAGGCATTCGATCCGCGGACGACGTGGCGCGCGCACTCCGCGCCGGCGCTGACAAGGTCGGGATCAACACCGCGGCTGTCGAGACGCCCGAGGTTTTGTCCGAGTGTGCGGAACGATTCGGCGCGCAGTGCGTAGTCGCCAGCATTGACGCCAAGTGGGACGGTGACCACTGGCGTGTCTACACGCGCGGCGGGCGTATGCCGACACCGCTCGACGCTGTCGTCTGGGCCGCTGAGTGTGTGCGCCGGGGTGCTGGCGAGATCCTGCTCACGAGCATCGATCGCGACGGCGCGCGGAACGGGTACGATCTCCCGCTCACGGCCACCATCGCGGAGGCGGTCAACGTACCGGTGATCGCAAGCGGCGGCGCCGGGTCGGCTGCGGACGTTTGCGACGCCATCACACGCGGGCGGGCCGACGCGGCATTGGTGGCTGGCATCGTGCACGACGGCCTGACGACGGTGCAGGAGATCAAGCAGGCCATGCTCGCCACCAACATTCCAGTTCGGATCGCATGACGCAGACCCCTCCGGTGCAGCAATCGACGCTCCTGCAAGCCGTCGAGCAGCTCGTACGCCTAACGGGTCAGGTGGCCCTCCGTCATTACCGGACGGGTCTGGATGTCGAGACCAAACGCGACGGGAGTCCGGTGACGGTCGCGGACCGGGCAGCCGAGGAGGCCGCCCGGTCTTGGATTACCGAGCGGTTTCCAGGGGATGCCATCCTCGGCGAGGAGTTCGGCGCTGTCGGCGACGAACGTGCGCGGCGCTGGATCATCGACCCGATCGATGGCACGAAGACGTTCGTGCGCGGAGTTCCGCTCTGGGGCACGCTCGTCGGCGTGACGCGGGGAGAGGAGGTGCTCGCCGGCGCGGTGTACTGCCCGGCCGTCGATGAGACGGTCGTCGCCGCGGTGGGCGAGGGATGCTGGTGGAACGGTTCGCGGTGTCGCGTATCCGACTGCCGGGAGCTTGCGAGGGCGACGGTGCTCGTCACAGCAGCCCAGTTCCCGAACCAGCCCGACCGTGCCGCTCGCTGGCGAGCGATCGCCGCCGAAGCCGCGGTCGCCCGAACGTGGGGCGACTGTTACGGCTACCTCCTCGTGGCCACCGGTCGTGCGGAGCTCATGGTCGACAATCTCATGTCCCCGTGGGATGCGGCAGCCCTGGTTCCAGTCATCCGCGAGGCGGGCGGAGAGTTCAGCGACTGGAACGGCCGCATCACGGCTTTTGGCGACGGCGCGATGGCGACGAATGCCGCGCTCGCGGCTGAGGCTCGCGCACGTCTCGGCGTCCCGTGGCCCGATGCCGGGACGGCAGTGCCGGAAAGTGCCGATGCCTAACGCCATCGCGCTCGACCTGTCGTCGCTCGACTTCGCGAAGGGCGGGGGCGTCGTGTCCGTCGTCGTCCAGGACGCGACCTCGGGCGCAGTCCTGATGACGGCGTACGCGGACCGTGAGGCGCTCGAGCGAACACTCGACAGCGGCGAGATGCACTTCCGCTCGCGCTCGCGAGGGCTGTGGCACAAGGGCGCGACGAGCGGCAATACGCAACGCGTCGTGTCACTGGAGGCCGACTGTGACGGCGACGCCGTGCTCGCGCGCGTCGTCGCAGCGGGACCGGCATGTCACACCGGCACGGTGTCCTGCTTTCCGTCGACGTCGGCGGCAGCGGACGTTCTCTCCGAGCTCGACGCGACGGTCGCTGCGCGTCTCCAGCCTAACGAGCCAGCGCTTTCGGGAGAGCCCGCCGCGCCGAGCTACACGCAGCGACTCGCGAGCGACCGGAACCTTCGTCTCAAGAAGCTGGGCGAGGAGTGCGCCGAGCTCGTGACCGCGTGCGCGGACGGCGATCGTGAACGCGCTGTCGAGGAAGCGTCGGACCTGCTGTACCACACACTCGTGGCGCTCCACGCCGTCGGCGGGACGCTCGACGACGTCAGACGCGTGCTCGCCGCCCGTCGCCGCGGGTAAGCCGCTGCCCGAGTCGCGCTAGAAACCCTTCAGCGCTCGTGCCGACAGGCGCAGTGAATCGCCAACATAGGCGAATCGGATGTTGCGGATGTACTGACGCGCGACACGCTGCACGTCCTCCGGCGTCACCTCGCGCAGTTCATCCACGAACAGATCGGCGACACGGAAGTCGCCGCGGAATAGCTGCGCGCGCGCGAGAAAGTTCGCCTGCTCGGCGTTCGTCTCGTTGTTCAGGAAGTACTCGGTGATGAACTGCTGCACCAGCCGCTCCAATGCTTCACGGTCGATCGTTCCCTGCTGAAGCGCAGTCACCTGTTGGCGCATCAGCGCCAGCGTCGTGTCTGGCGAAACGGTCGTGACGTACAAGCCGCCTGACGCGATGGCCCGCTCCACGAAGGGTGCATCCACGGCGTACGTCAAATTCCGGCGGGAGCGGATCTCGGCGAAGAGTTGTCCGGAGAGTACCGCCGCTGCGATCCGGAGCGCCTGGTAATCCTTGCTTCCTGCCGGCGGGCCGAGGTAGTACCCGAGGACGTAGTTCGTCGGCAGTGCGCGTGGCTCGATGGCGAAACCCGTCGCCCGTGCCGGCACTGTATCGGGGAGCGTCCAGTGGTAGCTGCCCGCTGGAAGTTTCGCCAGAGTGCGCGTGATCAGTCGCTCCACGCGGGATCGCGCGACGTTACCAACGATGACGACGAGCATGCGCGACTTCACGAACTGCTCGGTGTGGTACCGCTTGAGGTCTGCGACGTGCAGCCGCTCCAGCGATCGCTCCGTACCGACCGTCGGGCGCGCGTACGGATGGCCCGAGAACGCGAAGCTGTCTGCGATGAACGACACCAGCGCATCGGGACTATCGCCTCGCTGGCGGATACCAGCGAGAAGTTGCTCCCGAACGAGCGTGACCTGTGCCGAGTCGAACGTCGGATGCATGAGGCGGCTCGCCAGCACCGACCACGTCGAGTCGAATCCGTCACGCGTCGCGCGAAGCCCGAACATCGTCCAGTCGGTTTCGGCGTCGACGACGATCGAGCTCCCGAGTCGCGACAACATCGTGCGCACGCGCTCGCCGGGATACTCGCGTGTTCCGCGATCCGACGCCTCCAGCAGCAACGGCTCGATGCCGGCGTTGGCCTCCGTCGTCTGCCTAACGCCGCCGAGGAGGTAGACGTTGGCCGCAACGATATCGTTCGCGGGTGTGAGGCGGTGAACGACCCGCACGCCGCCGACCTCGTAGCTCGTGGTCAGACTGTCGTGCAGCGTCGCCTTCGTCCGCGATGGTGTCGGCAGTGCGCTGCCGGATGCCTGGGCGGTGGCTGCGCTGGCGAGCGTCACGACCGCGACGGCGGTTGCCACAGCGACTTTGAACACCGTCATGAGGAGCCGCGTCACTGCGCCACCCCTCTCGGCAGGAGATCGGCCGTCGTCAGCGCGATGGACTGGCGAGCCTCGGCAGGAATCACGACGCCGGTCACGCGCGGCTTTCCGACGATGTACTTCGCCGCGTAACCGCGAAGGTCCACCAGACTCTGCTTCGCCATATTGTCCACATACCCCATGTAGTACTCGAGGTCGGCCACGCTCCACCAGAAGCCGATCGTCTGACTGAAGCCCGAGGCCCGCTCTCGCCCGAACGCCGAGCTCACGGTGCGTTGGGCCTTCACGGCTTCGAGCGCTTCCTTCGAGAAATAACCCGGCTCCGTGAACCGCTGGATCTCCGCTTCCAGTGCGGCGAGCGCGCTCTTGAGCTTGTCCGGCGTCGTCTGGCCACTGATCGTGATCGGCCCGACGTGGTCGAGCGTGTAGTAATTCACGCCGATCGACTGCCACAGGCCCGTATCAACCAGGCGCTTCTGCAGCGTCGAGTTGGGCTGATTGAGCACGTCGGAGAATACGTCCGCGGAGTACGTGGCCTTCGGGTCCTGCCGGACGCTCGGGCCCTGCCACTGGATGAGCACCGTCACGGCGCCGACCGGCTGCTCGATGATGAGCGCGTCGCTCTTCTGCAGCGCCGGGATTTCGGGGATGGGATCGGCCGCGAACGGGTCCGCGCCACGGGGCCAGTCGCCGTAGGTCTTGTCGGCGAGTGCGAAGACGCTATCCGGGTTCACATCGCCGGTGACGATGAGCACGGAGTTGTTAGGCACGTAATACTTGCGCTGGATCTCGCGCATCTTCGCTGGTGTCACCGTCAGGATGACGTCGCGGTCGCCGATGACGTTCTTGCGGCTCCATTGCCCCGGGTAGAGCCGCTTACTGATCTCCGCCTGCAGCTTGAAGAAGGGATTCGACTCGTTGCGGTCATATTCCCCGATGACCACTTGCCGCTCACGCTCGATCTCCTCTTTCAGGAACAGCGGCGTGCGCAACGCGTCCGCGATGGACTGCAGCCCGCCGGCAAGGCTGTCGGCCGGAAGCGTCATGTAGTAGGCGACGCGCTCCTCATCGGTTCGACCGTTGAACACGGCACCGAGCTCGGCGGCCCGATCGATGAACTGATCCGGCTCGGGCAGG
>Ga0105249_10000187_pt1 | contig 71740 bp, 60 predicted proteins | sample KBSS44metaG_FD_81522 | JGI IMG/M metagenome (GOLD analysis project Ga0105249, IMG submission 81522) | Switchgrass rhizosphere microbial communities from Kellogg Biological Station, Michigan, USA - KBS S4-4 metaG | ecosystem: Host-associated > Plants > Roots > Rhizosphere > Soil | place... | reverse complement strand
CGCTGCGTCATCGGGGAGATCTCCTGCCAGGGCATCGCTCGCCTCGCGAAAGGGCTGCCCTGACGGTGGAGTGTCACCCATCCTGCCGGAATACTCTGTTACCAATCAACCCGGATTGTACCAACACATTCACTAACAATTGGATACGGACAAAAACTGACGTGAGCGGACACTAACGGATAAAACTTTGTTTCGCAGTGTTCGTTTGCGTCCGTTCAACTCCGTATTTGTCCGTATCCAGTTGTTAGCGCCAGCCCGAGCGGCAGTTTCCACGCTCGAGCGCTAACTCACCTCGTCCCCCCCGACATCGCGACAGTCTTCGGTGGGCGCAGCTCCTTCGCTTGTGGCGCGATCGGCGGCTTGCCGAACTGCTGGAGCTTCGCGTTCACCTTCGGAATTTCGACGGCGAGCACTCGCTTGTAGGCGACGAGATTTTTCTGCAGGATCGGCGCGAACTGGCGGAAGACGCCAATCTGCTGATCGGTCGGCCGTTCGCTCGTGGCCGACGCGTGTGCCGAGAGCGCGCTGATGCGCTCGACGACAGCCGCCGGATAGTTGAGTGCATCCTCGTCGGCGCGGAGATGGACCTGATACAAACGCTTCTCCGCCGCGGCGAGCGAATCCAGCATCTCACCGGCAACGGGGGCGAGCGCGGCGCTGTCCGCTCCGTGCACCGATGCGAGCCGATCGTCGAGCTGCGCGCGCACGTTGCGAATCGTGATGATCGCCGTGGTCCCCGCGTTCACCGTGTCGCGAATCTGTTCGAGAAACGCGAACTGCGCCGCGAGATCAGCCGGTGTCGCCTTCACGCGCGGATCTTCCTTCAGCGTGAAGCTCGCGGAGTCCACCCAGCCGCCCACGTGGAGCCGCACCCAGTAGCGTCCCGAGGGCGCGATCGGACCGGTGGTGAGGATGTCTACCATCCCCGCGAAACCCTGCACTTCAGGGTAGCGAAGATTCCACGCGAAGCGGTTGAGCCCCGGCTTGTCGGGCGCGCGCGGTTGCGGGGGCACGCGCTGCGGCCACGGCTTTTCCTCCTGGTCCAGGCCGGACTCTTCGCCGCCGTACACGACTTTCGACGTGTCGGGCTGTTTGCCGGCGGCTGCGAGTGAGTCGTTGTGCACGCGGCGCGCGCTGTCCGCGGCGGTGTGCTGCACGCTGTCGCTGTGCACGCTGTCCGCGCGAGCGATCGAGTCCTGCTCACTCGAGAAGCTCTTGATCAAATGATGACGCGCGTCGAGGATATCGATCGCGACGTGCTGGTGTGCCTCGGCGATGTTGTAGTAGATGAGCGCACCGTCGGGCGGATTGAGTCCCACCGGGCGCGCCGGATCCGGCTCGTCCGGATTTCCCCAGATCACGCGCCACGCGTCCTTCGGCTTGAAGAGGTGCGCAGGCGCGCTCGTGGTCTGCTCGCTCATCTGCCGAAGCGGCGAGATGTCGTCGAGGATCCAGAAGCCGCGGCCGTGTGTCGCCGCGATGAGATCGCCGTCCTTGATCGCGAGATCGTGCACGGGGACGATCGGCAGGTTGCGTCGCAGCGACTTCCAGGTGGAGCCATCATCGAAGCTCACCCACACGCCGCGCTCCGTGCCGGCGTAGAGCAGTCCCTTGCGAACCGGATCTTCGCGCACGACGCGAACGAACTCGGTTGGCGGCAGCCCCTTGTCGAGGCGCGTCCAGCTCTTGCCGAAATCGGTGGTCTTCCAGATGAGCGGCGTCATGTCGTCGAGCTGATAGCGATTCACGGCGACGTACGCCGTGCCCCGCGCAAAGTGGCTCGGCTCGATGCTCGAGACGCGCGTGAACTCGCCGAATTGCTTCGGTGTGATGTCGCTCCACGTCGTGCCGCCATCGTGCGAGAGATGCAGCAGGCCGTCGTCCGAGCCCGTCCATAGCTCGCCCTTCACGAGCGGCGACTCGGCCAAGGCGAAGATCGTCCCGTAGTACTCGGCGGTGGTCTGATCGGAGGTGATCGGTCCGCCCGAGATGCCGAGCGTCGAAGGAACGTGGCGCGTGAGATCGGGAGAGACCGCGGTCCAGCTCTGTCCCTCGGTGAGCGTGCGGAACAGGCGATTGCCGCCGGCGTACAGCACGTGCGAATCGTGTTGGGAGACCAACAGCGGGGCCGTCCACTGAAAACGATACTTGGCCTCGCTCGCCGGATGACCATCGGGACTCTCGGGCCACACATCGATGAGACGGAAAAATCCCGTGCGATGATCGAGGCGGCCAATGAAGCCGCTGTTGTCGCCGCCGTAGGTGATGTCCGGATCATCCGGGCGCGCCTGCACGAAGCCGGCCTCGCCGCTCACATCGTACCACTCGCTGCGCGGAATGCCGCCGGGAAAACGACTCGGCCCGCAGACGCCCGAGTTGTCCTGCTGCGCGCCGCACACCCGATAGGGAAAGTGATTCGTGGTCGCGACGTGGTAGAACTGCGCGGTGGAGTAATCCTGATCGGTCCACGTCTCGCCGCGCGTGTAGGAGACGCTCGCGCCGCCATCGCTCGATTGAATCATCCGCGTGCCATCGTTCGACGCGATCCACAGGTCGTGATTGTCGCCGTGCGGCTCGTTCAGCTTCGTGAAGTGCTTTCCGCCATCCACGCTCTTCATGAGCGAGACGTTCGGCGCGTAAATGAGATTCGTGTCCACCGGATCCGCCATCACGCGCGTGTAGTACCAGGCGCGCTCGCGAATGCGATGATCGCCGTTCACGAAGCGCCACGTCGCGCCGGCATCGTCCGAGCGATACAGTCCTCCCGAGTCGGCCTCGATGAGCGCCCACACCAGCGACGGCTTGGCGCGCGAGACCTCCACGCCAATGCGACCGAGCACGCCCGGGGGCAGCCCCTTGTTGTGCGTCAGCTCCGTCCAGTGCTCGCCGCCGTCCGTGCTCTTGTAGATGCTCGAGCCGGCGCCGCCGGACGATAGCGACCAGGGCGTGCGATACGCCTGCCAGAACGAGGCGTAGAGGATGTCGGGGTTGCTCGGATCGACCGCGAGATCCGCGGCGCCGGTGGAATCGTTGCGGAAGAGCACCTTCCGCCACGTCTTTCCGCCATCCGTCGTCTTGAAGATCCCGCGCTCGGCGTTCGGCGCGTACACGTGCCCGAACGCGGCGACCCACACGATGTCGGGATTCTTCGGATGAATGCGTACGCGAGAGATCTGCTGCGTCTCGGCGAGGCCGACGTAGCTCCAGCTCTTTCCGGCGTTCGTCGTCTTGAACAGCCCATCGCCGTGCGAGACGTTGCCGCGGATCGCGTGCTCGCCTGTGCCGACATAGACGATGTCGGGATCCGACGCGCTCACCTCGATCGAGCCGATCGTGCCTCCGAAGTAGCCGTCGCTTGCAGGCGACCAGCTGTTTCCCCCATCCGTCGTCTTGAATACGCCGCCGCCGGTGGTGCCCATCCAGAACTCGAACGGTCGCTGCGCCGAGCCGGCTACCGCGATGCTGCGACCGCCGCGAAAGATCCCAATATCGCGCCAGCGCAGCCCGTGCCACGCGACGGTGTCCTCTTTGATGGAGCCAGGGTAGGAAATCTTCTGTGCTTTCGCGGCGATAATGCTGAAAACCGACAGAGCGGCGACGCGCGCGAGCTGTATTCCAAGTCTGCGGAGCGACAACGGAACCTCGACGGCTGGAGGAAGGAACGTCCGAATTAGCGTCCGTGCCGCAAACGGGCAAGTGGCGATGCAAAATGCCCGCGCCGTGAAGTCGCTCACGACGCGGGCACCTGGCCGCGAAAGGTGCGAATGAACCCTACGCCGATGGGCGCGTCTCACTCTCCGGCGGGCGCGTCGCAGACGTCCCAGCTCTTGCATTTGCGGGCTGCGCCGTGGCGTCACGGCTCAGCGCGCGCACGCGCTCGAGATTCTCGAGCACGCCGCGGTACTGGCGCTCGATGATGGCGCGCGTGTCATAGGGAAGATCCTTCTGCAGCGCATCCTCGTACACGTGCGCCGCGTGCTCCTCGCCACGCTCGCACTCCGTCACGATCGCCTCTTCGTTCTTTCCGGTGACGGCAGCCTTGAGGTTGATCCACGCGCGGTGGAAATCGCCGGCGATCGTTCCGCGCTTTTCCGGATCTCCGCCGAGGCGGCGTACTTCGGCCTTCAGCTCCGACGCGCCGCGCAAAATGTTCGGCAGTCGCGATGCGAAGAGGGCCTTGGCAGTGGGATTCGACACCGCTTCACTCGCGGTCTTGAACCCTCGAATACCATCTTCACAGGTCTCGATCAATTCGTTGAGAACCGATACGACCTCGGCGTTTTTTAGCGGCATGTGTATACTCCTGTGCCGAGTGAGTCTTCGTGCGCGCTGCGGGAATGCAAGTTCTCCGGCAACCGCTGTGAGCGAGCGGGCATGCAAAGCACGGAGCATGCCTCGCATGTCCGTACCGTACTATAATCGTGACCAGCGTCGATCCTGTCGGCCGAGGCCGGCACGCGAGCTCTCAGCCAATCAATCGACTCGCCTGCAGTGAATGCCGCCGAGCACATCGACGCGCCCGAAGCCGAACACCGGATCGGGCACGTGCCCGGAGAGCTTGTCAGCGCTCAACATGATGCAGTTGTCGAGAGCCACCCTGTTTCCGCGCCTGTCCGATTCGATCACCGCTGCTTCGCCCGATACGATCGGCGCCGCGAAGCTCGTCCCCGCGCCGATCGAGTAGCTGTTGCCCTCGGCACACGCCGGGTTGGAGAGGCTGGCGCACGCGCCGATGATGAGATCCTCGATCACACTGCCCGCGGTGAAGTCACCGCCCGGCGCGAAGACGTCGACGCCAGGGAAGCCGAAGTTCGAGTACGTCGCGAGGTTGTCGAAGGTGCCGGGCGCCTGCGCGTGCGGAGCCGTGGCGCCGACACTGATCACGTGGTGCAGCTGCGCCGGAATCAAGAGGAGACTCTTCTGATCGGTGGCGAGATCGATGCCGTTGCCGAGCGAGTCGCCGTTGCCGGCTGATGCGACGAGCGTGACTCCTTTCCTATGCGCGTAGTTGACGGCGCGCTGGAAGTCCTGCGTCACCTGCTTGAAGTCGGGATCCTTGAGGGTGAAATACGCGCCGAAGCTCATGTTGATGACATCGGCCTTCGCGTCGGCGGCGTAGATCACCCCTGCGATCGCGTCGGACAGCAGCCCCGAGCCCGACGCATCGAGCACCTTCACCTGACAGAGCGTTGCCAGCGGCGCGACAGATGCCATGCCGATGCCGTTCGTCGCGATCTGACTCGACACGAAGGTGCCGTGGCCGTTGCGGTCGAGAATGTCGGGCTCCGTCACGACCATCGAGGTGCTGACGCCGAGGTCGACTTTGCCGTTGAGATCGAGGTGCGTGGGATCGACGCCGGTGTCGAGATCGCACACGGTCGTGCCCGCGCCGTGTCCATCGTTGAGCTTCCAGACGTCCGAGGCGCGAGTGACGCGCATGTTCCACTGGAACTCCGCGAAAAATGCAGCGCCGCTCTGATCATCCGGACCGGGCTTGCCGCGTCGCGCCGCGATGGTCGCGGCGGACGCCGTCAGGTACCCACGCCTGAGCGCCTTCACGGGCACCCACTGCACCACGCGATCCTTGAGCACGTCAGAGACGTCGGCGTTCAGGGCGAGCGATGCGGCGGCGGCGTCGGTGAGCCCCGAGGCGAGCACGAGGCCCGCCGATTCGTGCGAGCGTGTCACCGATCCACCGAGCGCGCGAATGCGAGCGATGACCGCAGCTGCGGGGCGCCCATCGCGAAGCGCAACGAGCCGGCGATTCGCGCCGACGCGTGCGAGTGCGGATTGCGAGCCCGATACCTGGCTGGCATCCGCGCGCGGAGCGACTGGCGTTGGCTCGGAGCAGGCGGCGAGCGCGACGATCGATGCGCCGATGAAAGCGGTGGTTGCGTGCGAACGACAAACGGAACGCATGAAGAACCTCGGTGGGGGATGCGGACTCCGGAAATGCAGTGCCGCTCAGGTGGCGTCAAGTGGAGGCCGGTACGCATCCGACCAAAAACCTCGACGGACTAGTTCGCCGTCACGCCGCCGCCGTAAATGCCGTACATTAGGCCGACCGCTGCCTCACCCTTGCTCGACTGCGAGCTCGCCATTCGACAGGAGCTGCCCATGTGGAAGGATTTTCGATCGTTCATCCTTCGCGGAAACGTCATCGATCTCGCGATTGGCGTGATCATCGGTGTCGCGTTTGGAGCTGTGGTGAAATCGTTGGTGGATGATGTGATCATGCCGCCGATCGGCATTGCCACCGGCGGCATCGATTTCTCGAACAAGTTCGTGGTATTGAAGGAGGGCGCGGCCGTTGCGGGGCCGTACGCGTCGGTGGCAGCGGCGAAGGCCGCGGGCGCGACGACGCTCAACTACGGCCTCTTCGTCAACAATGTGGTCTCGTTTCTCATTGTGGGCTTCTGCGCTTTCCTGCTCGTGCGTGCCGTGAGCCGGCTCATCCCTGCCAAGGAGCCGCCGCCAAAGACGAAGCCGTGCCCTTACTGTGCGACGGACATTCCAATCACGGCGACGCGCTGTCCGAATTGCACCTCGCAGCTCGCGGGAGCGGCGGCGTAGTGCACAGGTGAGCGCGCGGGGCTGCTAGCCCGCGCGCTCGATCCTCGAGTCGCGTCCGAGCGCCGGGGTGCCGGGGAGCGGCGTGATTTGGCGCCACCCGCGCTCGTTCTTGCGCCATGTCGAGCCGTCATCGCACACGACGACGGTCTCGTTGCCGAGCTTCACGGTGCCGATCGGCTTCCGCGGCTTGCGATTGCGGGCGAAGCTGCGCGTGTCGAGATCCTCGGCGATCGCATCCGCGAGCTCGGCCTCGATGTCGTAATCGGAGAGCAGGTCGGAGAGCGGCGGCGCAGCAGCACCGGTGGAGAAGGGGAGGCGATCGGCCTGTGGCTCGACCTCGATGCGCGTCTCGGCTTCCGGCGCACGACGCGAGGGTGGCGGCGGCATGTCGTCGGGGACTGCACGGGCGCGATGTTCACCGCGGGTCCACGTGTCGGGGATGCGCGGGAAGGTCTGCACGTAGCTCCACGCGCGATTGAGCAGCTCCATCGCCGTGCGATGCTCCTCGTCGAGCGCGAGCGCGAACTCGGCGCGTGACCTCTCGATCGCGCGCGCGTTCTCTTCCGCGCGTTCGCGCTGCATCGTGAGCTCCTTCACCATCGCATCGCGCTCGGCTGCGGCGAGCAGATACTGCTCGCGCATCGTCGCGACGTACGGCTGCGTCGCGGTGAGCTTGTCGGCGAAGTCGCGCCGTGCCTCCTGCAGCTCGATCTCGGCTCGCTGACGATCCCAGTCGACTTGCGCCAGCTGCGAGCGGAGCTCGTCGCGAAGCGAAGCGGCGGCCTCGCGCTCGTAGCGCAGCACCTCCGAGGACTGGCTGAGCATCGCGCGCGTGGCGTCGAGATCAATCTCGAGGCGCTCGATCGTGCGCTGCGCGCTGGCGCGTGCCGTGGTGAGCTCGTCCTGCAGCGCGAGCATCGCGTCGCGCGCACCACTTAGCTCGGATTCCACGTGGTGTCGGCGCTGCGCGCTGTCCATGCGCTCGGACTCGAGCTGAGAGTTGTAGCGCGCCTCGGCATCGGAGACGTCGGCGCGCGCGGTTTCGAGCGCGCGCTGCGTGTCGTCGAGCGTCGCGCGCGCGTGCTCGAGCTCCACGCGCAGCGCAGCGAGATCCTTTCTCGCGGCGGTGAGCTCTACGACCTGCTCATCGTGAACGCGGAGTCGCTCCTGCATCTCGACGAACTGATCGCGCAGCTTCTCGGCCTGCGCCGATCGCTTGCGCATGGAGAAGGAGAAGTCCTGGCGAGTCTGGCGTGCGCGACGCAGCCACACGAGCGAGGCGATCGCGGCGCCAGCGAGCGCCGCGATCCCCGCTCCGAGGATCGTGATCCAGGAGATATGAATATTTCCGACTTCCACTTACGCTCCGTGCTCTGGTGAGGCCCCACCGATAATGGGGTTAGAGCAAGGCCCATGCAAATCATTGTGTCACGAGCTGTAACGAGATGAGACATGTAACGCATTGTGACGACTGTTGCGCGAGTGTCGAGCTGGGTGTCCTTGCATAGGCGGGACGTGTGTGCCCGTGAGAGCCCAGAGGAGCAGCATGCAGGGACGAATTCGCATCGCGATCGCGTGTACAGCGGTTCTGCTGACCACGGCGGCAAACGCTCGCGCTCAGACGACCTACCGGGAAACCGGCTCCGTGACGACGGGTGGCTACCTCGTGTGGGTGCGCGGAACGAACGCGAGCTCCGTGGAGCTGTTCGTCGGACGTGGATTTCGTGATGCGTTTGCGCACGCGCACGAAATAGATGCGGCGAGGCTGCAACACTGGATCGATAGTGTACGATTGATTACACCGGTTGCGGCGGACGATACGACCGCCGTCGACAAGCACGGTGGTAGCGCCTCGCTCGGCACCGACGTGACCGTCATGCGACGCGTGGGCGGCGCCCACTCGGGGCTCCGATTGCTGGTTGAGGGCGAGGAGCCGATTCAAATGGCCGAGGCGACCGCGCGCGATTTCATCGTGATGCTCGACTCTGCGGCGCGCGTGTCGCTGGAGATGTCGAAGCCGGGGCCGTCATTGATGGTGGGGATCCCCGCGCCTGAAGTCGCGCCGGCGCCAGCAGTGACGACGGTCGCCGCGATGCCGGCGCCGACGGCCGCGCCGAGTGCTCCGATCGTGGTCAGCGCACCGGCGCCGCAAGCGACTCCGATTGCCGCGTCCCCGACGCCAGCAGTCGCGGCGTCTATGGGATCGTCGACGGCCGAGGCGCCGCCGGAGCTCGTGCTCTCAGCGCCGACTGAGCCGGTGATTTTGCTGGCGAGCCGAGTGGAGATCATGCCGCTGCCATTGCCGGTGGTATCGGTGCCGGCGGCGAAGCCGGTCGTAGCGAAGGCACTCGCGGCACCAATCGCGAGCGTATCGGCGCCAGCAACTGCTGCTCCCGCTCCCGACTCCGCGATTCCTCCGCACATCGAAGCGCCAGCCGACAAGCTCATCCGCACGCCACTCGGACCCTTCACAGTCCCCGGCGCGATACTCGGCGATCGCGGCAAGGAAACGCAGTTCTGCTACACCCAGCTCGGGCTCAAGTACAATCCGGATCTCAAGGGGGAGATCACCGTCAAGCTGACGCTCGCTGCCGATGGCACCGTGCAGGACGCCGTCGTGTCGAAGCGGAGCTGGCAGGGGATCAGCGCTGGCGAAGTCGAGTCGTGTGTGCGCGCGCTCGCGCGTGACTGGACGTTCGCGCCGAGCGATCCAACGATCGTGGACGGCGCCAAGCTGCTCAGCTTCAGCTTCGCTCCCTGAGGCTCGCGCGCCCAAGTGGCGCGCGCGAAACACAACGCATGTTGCGCCCGTAAGGCCTTCTGTACCCGCCTTCCTCAGGAGCGCGCATGTTCAGTCTCATCGGACTCGGAATCTCGATCGCGGTCTCCGTGATCGCCTACGTGCAGACGCGGGACTTCGTGCGCCGTCGGTTGCGCTACGTCGACCGGGTGCAGACGCCGCTCGCGCCGTGGGTCGCCGGGTTCGCGGTGGCTTTGGTGGGCGTCCCGATTGCTGCCTTCCTTCCCTTCGTCGGCCTCGGCACCGCAATCGTGCTTGGCGCGAGCGTGGGTACCGCGGTCGCGCATGGGGTGCGAGACATCAAGCGTGGTGGATCGGAGCTCTATCTGCCGAAGTAGCAGCCACGCGATAGCGGCCTCGTCTGTTCGAATTTGGAAAAGTGTCCACTCGGCAACTGTGATTTGATACCAAGGCAGTAGACCAAACTGGTATTCAAACAATGGTTTGAGCAAAAAGGCCCGGCGAAAACGCCGGGCCTTTTCTTGTTGCAAACAGATTGAATTTTCATGCAAAAGGAGTATTGCGGGTGGCGGACCGCACGGTATGTTCCTGCTCCCGCACCGAATGTATCAGGCGAGTAACGACACTCGCGGATGATCCGCATCACCCATCCCCTCTCGGAGGACCGCACATGACACTCACCCGGTGTGCATTGCGCCACCAGTCAGATGCGCACGAGCACGCACGCCACCCTTTGTCTCCGCGCTGGCTCTCGCGGCTCGGAATGATCGCGCTGTTATCAGCGACCATCTCCGGTGCCGCGCTCGCGCAGAGCAATTCGGTGGCCGGCACCGTCACCGATGCCTCGAACGTCCCGATCGTTGCAGCGCAGGTCTCGATTCCCGGCACTCGCTACGCCGGCGCGACTGACAACCAGGGTCACTTTCGCATTACGCTTCCCGACCCGAACGGAACGGCCGTCACGCTCATGGCTCGCCGCATCGGCTACGCGAGTTTGAGTCAGCAAGTGCACGTCGGAGATGAGAATATCGTCTTCAAGCTCACGACCGCCGCGGTCTCGCTGAACGAGGTCGTCGTCACTGGAACACCGGGAAGCACCGAAAAACGCGCGCTCGGCGTCGACGTGGCGCAGATCGACGCGTCGTCGCTCGTGCAGAAGGCGCCGATCGCCGACGTGCAGTCGCTGCTGAACGGACGCGCTCCCGGTGTGACGCTGCTCGCGAACTCCGGCGTCGTGGGCGCCGGCTCCACGGTCCGCATTCGCGGCGTGTCGAGCTTCTCGCTCACCAACCAGCCGCTGATCTACGTCGATGGCGTGCGTGTCGACAATTCGCAGTCGACCGGCGTGAGCAACCAGGCTTTCGGTGCCGCGACGACGACGCGCTGGAACGACTTCAATCCCGACGACATCGAGAGCATCGAGATCGTGAAGGGTCCTGCCGCGACGACGCTCTACGGAACCGAGGCGGCAAACGGCGTGATCCAGATCATCACCAAGAAGGGTGCGATCGGGAAAACGGAGTGGGACTTCAGCACACGGCAGGGCGCGAACTGGTTCAACAATCCACAGGGGCGCCTTTGGACCAATTACGATGTGAACGCCGCCGGCGACACCGTTCACGAGAACTACACGCAGCTTGAGCAGGCGTATAAGGATTCCACCGGGCAGCCGATCTTCACCACGGGCTACAAGCGGGGCTACGACCTCGGAGTTGGCGGGGGAACGCCCGTGCTGCGCTATCACTTGTCCGGCGGCTACGCTCGCAACGAAGGCGTCGAGTCGACGAACAACGACAACCAGTACACGGCGCGCGCCAACATCGGGATTTTCCCGAACGACAAGATCGAGATCCAGGCGAACGCGGGCTACGTCGTCAACAAGACGAATCTGGCCGTGGAGTCGGGATACGGCGGCACCACGTGGACCACGTACTACATGGATCCCGCGACGATCGGTACGCCGAGCATGGGCTTCAACAGCGGACTGCCCGCTGCGTATCACGAGCAGTATCAGCTCTTCCAGGCGATCAATCGCTTCACCGGTAGCGTGAACGTGAGCCATCACCCGGTGTCCTGGTTCAACCAGCGACTCGTTCTCGGTATCGACGACGGATACGAGAATAGCCAGGAGCTGAGCGCGATCCACCCCGATCTCTCGTACTTCTTCGGTACCGACGCCGATTCCGGCTTCAAGAATGTGTACACGCGCGACACGCGCATCTTCACGTCGAGCTACGTCGCCAATCTGGTTCTCCCGGTGACGAGCACGCTTCGTTCGACGACGTCACTTGGTGGCGACGTCATCAAGCGCGACGGGAAGTACGTGAATGGCTTCGGAGCGGACTTCCCGGCACCCGGTGTCACGTCTCTCTCATCGACGACGGCTCGCCAGGTGACGCAGGAGACGGACACACTGGACAACACAGTCGGTATTTTCGCGCAGGAAGAATTTGCGTGGCGCGACCGCGTGTTCATCACAGGCGGTGTACGTCTCGATAACAACAGCGCATTCGGAGACAAGTTCAGGAACGTGTACTATCCGAAGGTGAGTGGCGCCTGGGTCCTGAGCGAGGAGCCCTTTTTCCACCTTCCGTCAGTCTCGACACTGAAGTTGCGGGCGGCATACGGCGAGTCGGGACAGGCGCCACTTCCGTATTCGGCGAATGCGACCTTTTGTGCCGTGCCGGGCCCGTTCGGAGCCGCGGTGACTCCCTGCAACATCGGCAATCCGAATCTCGGACCCGAACGGGGCTACGAGACCGAGTTCGGCTTCGATGCGGGATTCCTGCATGATCGCGCCGGAATCGAGTTCACTTACTACACCGGCGGTACGAAGGACGCGATCCTGCAGGAGCAGGTCAATCCGTCGTCCGGCTACCCGGGATTCCGGTACGTGAACGCCGGTGCGCTCACGAAGCACGGATTCGAACTGGCGCTTCACGGCACGCCGTACGAGACGAAAAACACCTCATGGACGCTCGGCCTTAATCTCTCAAAGGCCGACAATGAGGTGACCAATCTGAATGGAGCAGATTATCTGCAGGCCTCCACGAACATCCGTCAGGTAGTCGGATATCCGGTCGGTTCGTGGTTTGGCAAACAGGTTGTGGGCTCGACGCTCAATCCTGATGGCAGCGTCACCGATGTGATGTGTGACGATGGCACGAAGGCACACGCCGCCATCCCGTGCGCCAATGCACCGATCCTGTACCTTGGCCGCACGCTCCCGAATTTTGAGGGATCGGCGACGTCGACTCTGCGCTTCCTCAAGAACTTCCAGTTTTTCGTAATGCTCGACAGCAAGCGCGGTTACAAGAAGCTCGATGGAAATACGCGCGTTCGCTGCCACATCTTCGATCTTTGCGAGTCAGACTGGTATCCTACGACGGAGCCGAATCTGGCTACGCTGGGTGCGCAGACGAGCAGCTCCTATATCAGCGACATCGTCGATGATGCCAGCTTCGTCAAGCTTCGCGAGGTGTCGTTGGCCTATACGCTTCCACAGTCATGGGCTGCCACCTTCCGCGCGACGGGCGCCACGATCTCCGTTGCCGGTCGCAACCTGCACACGTGGACCAAGTATCCCGGGCTCGATCCGGAAGGATCGTTCCAGGGTGGATCGCGCGGCTTCGGCCAGTGGGAACAGGACATCACGCCGCAGTTGATGCAGTTCGTGACGACGATTCATCTGACATTCTGAGCGCAATCACATGTCCTCCGACATTCAAAGGCCAACCAACATGCAGCGACATTCAGCGCGTATTGCGCGCACCAAGGCATGGGCATTCTTGTCGATCGCGACGCTGTGCACAGCGCTCGCGTGCAGCAACTTGCTCGATGTACAGGCACCGGACGCGATCAACACTTCGTCGCTCGAGGTGCCTACTAGCGCGCCACTGCTCGTGTTCAGCTCGATCGGCGATTTCGATTGCGCCTATAGCTCGTACGTCGTGGCGTCCGGTCTCATGAGTGACGAGCTCACGGAGACGACCTCGACGGCGTCCCGGTGGTCGTATGATCGCCGCGATATCGATCCACTCGAGACGGCGTACTCCACGAATCCCTGCGAGTCGCTCGGAACGTATACGCCCATCTCGACCGCGCGCTTCACGGCGGACCACGTCCTCGGATTGCTCGAGGGGTGGTCGGACACTGCCGTGGTGAATCGCACGTACCTCATCGCGCAGGCCGCGGCGTACGCGGGGTACAGTCGAATTCTGCTTGGAGAGGGATTCTGTACCGCGGCGATTGCGGGCGGGCCCGCTCTCACTTCGCAACAGATATTCCAATTAGCTGTCGGCAAGTTCGATACGGCAGTCACGGCGGCACAGGCCGCAAGCAATGACAGTACGCTCAATCTCGCGCTGGTTGGCCGCGCGCGAGCAAAGTTGGATGCGGGAGACATGGCCGGAGCGATCGCCGACGCATCTCTGGTGCCGGCAGGCTTCGTCTACTATGCGACATACGACGCCGGAACCGATCATCGGACCAACCGCGTCTACTCGGAGAACAACGCGGGACACAGCGTGTCGATCTCGATCGACTACGACACACTGAACGACCCCCGCGTCTCTGTTACCGATCAAGGCGTCCTGGCAACGGATCATCACACGGAGCTGTGGACGCAGAACAAGTATCCGTCAGGGTCGACTTCGATTCCTCTCGCGAGCTACACAGAGGCGCAGCTGATTCTCGCCGAGGCCACCGGAGGCTCGGCGGCGATCGATATTCTGAATTCGCTTCGTGCCTCGATCAGCCTGCCGCCGCTAGCATCGTCCAGCGATCCAGCGGTGATCAAGGCTGACATCGCATCCGAGCGCGCGCGCTGGCTGTTCCTGCAGGGCACGCACCTCTTTGACGTTCGTCGACTCTCGCTGCCGCTCATTCCGGCGGTGGGCGACAGCTACTCGCGTGTCTATCACAAGGGTGGCAACTACGGCTCGGAAACGTGCATGCCGATTCCTGCCGCGGAGACGAACAACAACCCCAACGCCGGCGGATGATCGCTCGGCAGTTCAACCGCAAACGAAACGGGGAGGCGCGATCTGCGCCTCCCCGTTTCATTTGCATCCATATGTAGACAATCTACATATTGTCGATCATCGCCTTCGCAAACTCGCTCGTCTTCAGCAGCGTCGCGCCCTTCATCTGGCGCTCGAAGTCGTAGGTCACGCGCTTCTGTCCGATCGTCTTCTCGAGCGACGCGAGAATCTTGTCCGCGACCTCGTGCCAGCCGAGGTGCCGGAACATCATCTCGCCACTCAGGATCACCGAGCCCGGATTCACCTTGTCCTGTCCCGCGTACTTGGGCGCCGTGCCGTGCGTCGCCTCGAACACGGCGTGGCCGGTCATGTAGTTGATGTTCGCGCCCGGCGCGATCCCGATGCCGCCCACCTGCGCCGCCAGCGCGTCGGAGATGTAATCGCCATTCAGATTCATCGTCGCGATCACGCTGTACTCGCGCGGGCGCGTGAGGATCTGCTGCAGGAACGCGTCGGCGATCACGTCCTTGATCACGACGCCGCCGGGGAGCTGCAGCCACGGGCCACCGTCGAGCTCCGTCGCGCCGTACTCGCGCTTCGCCAGCTCGTAGCCCCAGTCACGGAAGCCGCCCTCCGTGTACTTCATGATGTTTCCCTTGTGCACCAGCGTCACGCTCGGCAGCGCGTGCGCGATCGCGTAGTCGATTGCCGCGCGAATCAGCCGCGTGCTCCCTTCGATCGACACGGGCTTGATCCCGATGGCACTCGTCTCGGGGAAGCGGATCGTCTGCACGCCCATCTCGCCATGGAGGAAGTCGATCACCTGCTTCGCCTCCGCCGACTTCGCCTTCCACTCGATTCCGGCGTAGATGTCTTCCGTGTTTTCGCGGAAGATCACCATGTTCACATCTTCCGGCGCCTTGACGGGAGATGGTACTCCAGTGAAATAGCGCACAGGACGCACGCAGGCGTACAGATCGAGCTTCTGCCTGAGCGCGACGTTCAGCGAGCGGAATCCCCCGCCCACGGGCGTCGTGAGCGGGCCCTTGATCGACACGAGATGGTGGTCGAGCGCGGCCAGAGTGTCGTCCGGAAGCCAGTTGTTGACGGTATTCTTTGCCTTCTCGCCAGCCAGCACCTCGAACCACTGGACCTTTCTGCTCGTTCCGTATGCGGCCTTCACGGCGCCGTCGAACACCGTCTGCGATGCGCGCCAAATGTCGGGGCCGGTGCCGTCGCCCTCGATGAACGGTATGATCGGCTGGGCGGGGACTTGCAGCACCCCGTCCCGCATCGTGATCGTTTCTCCCTGTGTGGGCGCTTTCAATGTCTTGTAGTCAGGTGTGGTGGACGTCGTCATGAGATTCGGGCTCCAGCGTCAATGAGTGCCAATGCGCGAAATGTGCTGACGGAGCACGTGAACGGCAACGAGGCTACGGGACGTGCGGCACTGGCGATCGCGGACGAGTTTGACGCGTTCCGCGCACGCTTTGCCGAGATCACGCGCGGGGTACGCGACCGCTTCGAGCGGCGCGACTGGATCGGCACGCAGGACGATGCCGCCGCTCGCCTCGCACTGTACCGTACGCACGTGTTTCAGGCGCTCGACGAAGTGCGGCGCGAGCTCGGCCCCCTCTTTACCGACGTCGCCACCTGGGAAGAGGTGAAGTGGATGCATGCCGCGATCATCGTCGATCGCGACGACTGCGAGATCGCCGAGACCTTCTTCAGTTCGATTACGCGCCGTGTGTTCACGACGGTGGGGGTGAACACGCACGTCGAGTACGTGCTTCCGGAGGCCAATCCAGAGCCTCGCGGCGACGAGGCGCCGATCTCGCGCGGCTACCCGCTGGGCAAAGGGGTGACCGCGGCGCTCGACCGGCTGCTCGAGGATCTCGCCTGGAGCGTCCCGTACGCCAATCTCAGCCGGGACCTCAAGCTCGCATCCGAGCGCGTCGATCTAGCCCTGCGCGAGGCCGGCATTCCGCTCAGCGGGAGCTCGCTCGAGGTGCTCGTGCCGATTTTCTTTCGCAACAAGGGCGCGTACGTGATTGCTCGCGTGAAGAACGGCAACGGCTGGTTCCCGGTGGTGCTCCCGCTGCTGCACGGCCCTGACGGTATCGTGATCGACGCGGTGCTCACGACCTCTGACGAAGTGAGCATCGTGTTCGGCTTCAGCTGGTCGTACTTCTTCGTCGATACCGAGCGCCCGCGTGCGGTGGTCGAGTTCCTCGCGTCGATCATGCCGCTCAAGCGCATCGACGAGCTGTACAACGCGATCGGCTTCAACAAGCACGGGAAGACGGAGCTCTATCGCAGCCTCGTCGAGCACATGGCGCGCCCCGATGCGCGCTTTGACTTCGCCGAGGGGGACGAAGGGCTCGTCATGAGTGTGTTCACGCTGCCGTCGCTCAATGTCGTGTTCAAGATCATCAAGGACCGCTTCGGTCACCCCAAGCGCATCACGCGCACCGGCGTGCTCGGCAAGTACCATCTCGTGTTTGTGCGTGATCGCGTCGGGCGTCTCGCCGATGCGCAGGAGTTCGAGCATCTTGCCTTTCCACTGCGGCTCTTTCCCGAGGCGCTGCTCGCGCATTTGCGCGAGGTGGCGCCGTCGATCGTGCGCGTGGAGGGCGACCTCGTCATCATCGCGCACCTGTACACGGAGCGGCGCGTGACGCCACTCAACGTTTTTCTCCAGAACGCGACGCCCGAGGCGGCCGCGGACGCAATCCTCGACTACGGCGCCGCGATCAAGGATCTCGCCGCCGCAAACATTTTCACGGGTGACATGCTCCTCAAGAACTTCGGCGTCAGCCGCCACGGCCGCGTGATCTTCTACGACTACGACGAGCTCTGCCTCCTCACCGAGTGCAACATTCGCTCGCTCCCGCAGCCGAGCACCGACGAGGAGGAGATGGCTGCGGAGCCGTGGTACTACGTTGGCGAGCTCGACGTCTTTCCGGAGGAGTTCTCGGCCTTCCTCGTGCCGTCCGGACCGCTGCGCGATGTCTTTCTCGCGGCGCATGCCGATCTGCTCACAGTCGATTATTGGCGCGGCATGCAGCGCCGAGAGCGCGAGGGGGAAGTGGTCGACGTGTTTCCGTACTCGGCGGCGCGCCGCCTGAGGATCGCATGATGGCGCGCGACGAACAGTTCGAGACGATCATCGTAGGCCTCGGCGCCATGGGAAGCGCGGCGCTTTATCATCTCGCTTCGCGCGGCGTGAAGGTGCTTGGCATTGATCGGCTTGCGACGCCGCACATCCACGGATCGACGCATGGGCGCACGCGCATCATCCGTGAAGCGTATTACGAGCATCCGTGCTATGTGCCGATCGTGCAGCGCGCGTACGAGCTGTGGGCGTCGCTCGAGCGGGAGATCGGCGAGCCGCTGTTCGTGCAGACGGGTGGCTTGATGATCGGTCCGCCCGACGGTGAGCTATTCGCTGGCGCGCTTCGCAGCGCGACGGAGCACGGGCTCGCGCATGAGATTCTCGAGCCGGCGCAGGTGCACGCGCGATTCCCAGGGTTTCGCGTGCCCGAAGGCTCACGGGCGCTGCACGAGCCCCGCGCGGGGCTGCTCTTTCCAGAGAAATGCGTGGAGGCGCATCTCGCGCTGGCAAAGCGCGCGGGCGCGACGATTCGGACGGGCGTGACCGTGACTGGGTGGGACGCGGACGATGGCGTGCGCGTGCACACCGATGCGGGCGAGCTGCGCGCGACGACGTTGATTCTCGCCGCGGGGCCGTGGCTCCCGTCACTCGTTCCCGATCTAGATCTCCCCCTCGAGGTCGAGCGCCAGCTCTTTCACTGGTTCGAGCCTGCGTCGCACAAGGAGTGGTACGACGCCGAGCACTCGCCGATCTCGCTCATCGAATACGCGGACGGTCGCTTCTTCGCGACGTTCCCGGATGTCGGACACGGCGTGAAGGCAGGGATCCATCACGAGGGTGCGATCATCGACATCGACGATCCGCGCGCGCCGGCGTCGGATGCCGAGGGGGCCGAGATGACGGCGCTGCTCGCGCGCTATCTCCCGAAGGCCGCGGGACGCATCCTCGATCGAGCGACGTGCGTCTACACGAACACGCCTGATCATGATTTTCTGCTCGACAGGCATCCCGAGCATCCGAACATGATCATCGCGAGCCCGTGCTCGGGGCACGGTTTCAAGTTCGCGAGCGCGATCGGGGAGATTGTAGCGAACTTAGTGACGAGGGGGGAGTCGAGCTTCGATCTTAGCCCGTTCGCGATTTCGCGGTTGTTGCCGAGGGTGTAAGGGGCAAGGAGAACGTCAACTGCTTGATAACTACGACACAGACGGAGCGAACGGACAAAAACGGAGACTGCTCACTGCGTGCACGAATCAAACCAATGAAGACGAATCGAATCTGGCGCGAGGCGAGGTCGGCCCGCCGAGATGAGGTCAGTTTTTAAATGATTCGTGTCAGCGGTGTGCAGTCTCCGTCAGTGTCCGTCTCGCTCGGTTATTGTCCGTATCCAACTCTTTTGATACTCGCTCCCACCCCACTCGCTCGACGAGCCTAATTCACTCCCGCGTACGGCCGCGCGTCCTGCACCAGGTGGACCAGAAAGCGGCCCGGCTCCTCGATCATCATCATGTGCGCTGAGTTCTCGAACCAGACGAGCTTCTTTCCGGGCGCCTGCACGCGCGCCATCCACTTCTCCGCGATTTCGGACGGAGTCGTGTTGTCGTGCCGTCCCTCGAACAGCAAGATCGGGCATCCGAATTTGGTGACGTTGCTGTAGTTGAAGTTCGCGATTACGGGGAGGAGCGAGGCGAACGAGAGCTCCGATCCCTTGTCGACCGCCTGCACGTCCGCCTCGGAATAGTCGGGAGAAAGCAGGAAGAGCTTCTCGTACCAGCCATAGGTGCTGTGCCCGAATGCGAGGCCGCCGAGCGCCACGGACCACTTCCTCTCGGTGTTGATCTTCGCAAAGGGGATGGATCCATCGGCTTCGGGGTACGGGGCGATCCCCTTGAGCTCCGCGATCGCTCGCTGGCTGTCCGCAGCCACGGCGTTCTTCAGCGTGTTGGCGTAGGCGACGGGCTCCGCGCTCTTCGCGTCGATCATCTGACCGGCGCCGATGTACGCGTACAGCCACTCCGGGTGTTCGTGCGCGAGTGTGATGCCCACGAGACTCCCCCACGAGTGTCCGAGCACGAAGATCTTTTCCTTTCCGTACCGTTTGCGCAGATACTGCACGACCTCTCCGGCGTCGTCGACGATGCGTCGCTCGGTGATCGTCGGCCGGATGGTCTCGGGATCGTTGGCGAGGTAGCTCTTGCCCGCGCCACGCTGGTCCCACTGCACGACGGTGAAATAATCCTCCCAGCTGTTTTCGAAGAACCAGCTCGACGGCATTTCGGGCGACGCCGGGCCTCCGTGAATCACGAGCAGCACCGGATTGCGACGGTCGCGCCCGCGCACGGAGATCCACTGCTTGGCGCCGCCGATGGAAATCTCGAGCTGCTCCTCGACGCCATTGGGCGTTACGATCTTGCGCGCGTTGCGGATGATCGACGTCACTTCGCTACGCGTGAACGTCCGCTCGGGACGCGCTGGCGAAGAGGCGCTATCAGTGCTCTGTGCGAGTACGGGCGCCGCAATGGCAGCCGACGACGAAATGGTCGCGAGCGCGAGAAGGAGCGTGACGCGCGCACGACGATGTGTTTTTGTGTGGGTATGCATGCGAACTCGTACGACGAAAAACATCGGCGAGTTTCATGCGCGCACCGCGTAGATCAGTGCGTTCCCGGCAGCTGTTTAGGGTTGAGCAGCGCGTCGACCGCGCTCCGTGTCTTCTCGTCGCGCAACGAGCCCACGACAGCGCGTAGCGGCGGGTCGCGCAAGTCCGCCGGCAGGCGACGGATCGCGCGCATCGTCCAATCGCGCACGTACGGTCGCGAGTCATCGAGCGAGCGTATCAGCGCTGAAAGCGCCGCGCTGTCGCCGCGCACCGCGAGCACGGCGAGCGCGTTCGCCGCCTGCGCGCTCACGCCGCGCAGCGAGTCGACGCTCGCCGTGTACGCCGGATCGCCGAGTCGCGCGACCATGTTGAGCGTCGAGCCCCGAATCGCATCGCGATACGACTCGGTCGCGAGCCCGCGCGCGATCCACGATGCTCGGTTCGCGGTGTCCACTCGAATGAGCGCGGCGAGCGCCGCGGCCTGCACGCTATAGCTCGAGTCGCGCGCGGCCGCGCGCAGGGCAGGGAGTGCCGCATCTCCGCCGATGTAGCTCAGCGATGCGATCGCAGCCTCGCGCACCTGCGCCGAGCTGTCTCGACGTGCCGCATCCAGCGCGGCGTACGCCACTGCCCCCGGGAAGCGCGCGAGCGCCGTCGCCGCGTGCCGGCGCGTGAGAAAATAGTCGGCGCCGGTCGCCGCCTGTGCGAGCGCCCGCACCGCCGCCGTGTCGTCCATGCGCCGCGCGAGCTCCCCAATCGCCCACCACCGGTTCCACAAATCCGGATCCTTCGCGAGCTCCGTCGCGAGCCACGCGGTCGGCTGCGGAAAGTCGAGCGCCTTCACGATGGTGTTTCCATCGTCGAACACCACCATCGTCGGCGCGCCGGGGAGGGAGTCGATCACGATCGTCTGCTCGCGCGCATCGATCGTCGCGCGATGCCGCACGTCACCACGCGACGTGCCCACGAGCACCGTCACCGGCGCGTGGTAGACCGCTGGCGTCGCCGGCCACGCCGAATCGGCGCGCGCGCTGTCGCTCTGCGTCTGCCGCACGCTCAACGACAGTCTGCGCGCGGTCGAATCGTACGTCGCGCGCACGGCGAAGCGTGGATACCCGGGCCGATACATCCACTCGGCCCAGAACTGCGCGAGATTTTCGCCAGTCGCGTCGAGCACCGCCTGGCGAACATCTTCGGTGACCGTGCTGCCGAACTGATGGCGCGTGAGAAAGAGGTGGATCGACGCCCAGAAGCGCTCGTCGCCGAGCCGGCGGCGAAGCATCCGGAGCACGAGTGCGCCCTTCGGATAGATGTTGTTCGAGCCGGTGGCCACCAGCGGCATCGAACGCTCAGCGTCGATCGACGTGAACTGCCGGTATTCGTCGAGATAGAAATCGTCGCTCGCGTGACGGCCGAGCTTCGCCTCCCAGTACGCGCCATTCATGAACTCGGCGAACCCCTCGTTGAGCCAGAGGTGCGACCAGTTCCCGGTGGTCTCGAGGTCGCCGAACCACTGGTGTGCGAGCTCGTGCGGGATGAGCTGCCAGTAGTACCACGGGCGATCGGCGTAGGCGCGCTTGTCCGGGAGCCAGTCGACGAGCTCCGTCGCGCTCACCATCTCCTCGCCACCGAAGAAGTCGGCGACAGTCACCTGCGCGTACTTCGCCCATGGGTAGAGCACGCCAGTGAGCTTGCTGTACGTCTCGATGATGTCGGGTGTGTAGCCGAAGAGCGGGCGCGCGAGCGCGCTGTCCTCGTGATAGACGTAGTAGTCGACGGGGATGCCGCGCCAGTTATCGCGAATGCGCGCGTACGGCGCGATCGTCAGCGAGATGAGATACGTCGCCGACGGCTGCTCCTGCGACCAATGCGTGGTGTGCGTGCCGTCCTTGTTCTTGACGTCGCTCACGAGCCGGCCGTTGGAGACGACGGTGAAGCGCGCCGGAACCGTGGCGAGCAGCTCCCACGTTTCCTTGTCGTTCGGGTAGTCGTAGGTGGGGAACCAAGCGCTGTTCCCGGTGGTTTCCCCCATGCTCCACAGCTGCTGCGGGCGGTGCGGACGCCCGTCTGCGTAGATGAAGGTGAGGCCGCGTCCGTTCTCGATTTTGTCGTGGTAGTCGAGGGTGAAGCGTGTGGTATCGCCGAAGCGGAGGGGCTTCGCGAGGTGGACCACGAGCGTGTCGCCCGCGCGCGTGGTGCGCAGCGCACGCCCCCTTGCGTCCACCGCCTTCTGCACGACGATCCCGGCCGCCGCATCGAGAATCACGGAGTCGAGCGAGGCGCGCCTGGCGGCGATGGTCGTCGTCACCCGGCCGTTCAAGGAGGTCGAGTCCCAGTTGATGTCCCGAAGCTCGATGCGCTGGTGCACGAGATCGTAGTCGTGCGAGCGCGACTCGACGTTCCCGGGCACCCAGGTCGACGGCACCTGTGCGGCGAGTGCCGAGCAGGCGAAGGGGATGGCGAGTGCGAGTGTCGCGAGGCGCATGAGAACCGGGAAACGGGGGAGGGGGCTGATGCGGCAGACGATGGAATCTTCGCGAGTGCTCCAGTTCATGCAATCGCGGCCCATCCCGTTCGCCGAAACCTTGCATAGCTTTCGTTGTGCGCACACCGCGCACCTTACCGCTCTCGACGATGCATTCGCCCGACCGCCAGCGTGCGGCCGGTACAGGTGATTCAGCATGAGCAACACGACGTCGGCACCACCGTCCGTCAAGACTCCCACCAGCCTCCACGTCAGCGCGCCGGGCTCTGATCTCGGCGTTGACCTCACCGTCACCGACGGCGCGATCCGCGCCAACGATCTGCGGAAGATCCCGACGGAAGAGGGAGGGCTGCTGAGCTACGATCCCGCATTCCTCAACACGGCCTCGTGCCGCAGCGCAATCACGTACATCGATGGCGATGCCGGGATCCTGCGCTACCGCGGCTATCCGATCGAACAGCTCGCGGGGAAGGCGACCTTCCTCGAAGTCGCGTGGCTGCTGCGCCACGGCGAGCTGCCGACGCAGACCGAGTACGATTCCTGGGTGCACGACATCACGTTCCACACGTACGTGCACGAGAACGTGAAGACCTTCCTGCAGGGCTTTCGCTACGACGCGCACCCGATGTCGATGCTCTGCAGCACCGTCGCCGCGCTGTCGTCATTCTATCCGAGCGCGAAGAACATCCACGATCCCGAGGAGCGCAACCTCGCGATCATTCGATTGATCGCGAAGCTCCCCACGCTGGCGGCATTTGCGTACCGCCACATCAAGGGGATGCCGTTCATCTATCCGGACAACGATCTCTCGTACGTCGACAACTTCCTGAGCATGGTCGCGCGCATGAGCGAGCCGCAGTACGAGGCGCGCCCCGTGTTCACTCGTGCGACGGAGATCCTGTTCATCCTCCACGCGGATCACGAGCAGAACTGCTCGACGAACGCGGTGCGCGCGGTGGGGTCCTCGCACGTCGATCCGTTCTCGGCCGTCGCGGCCGGCATCGCGGCGCTGTACGGCCCGCTGCACGGCGGCGCGAATGAGGCGGTGCTCCGGATGATTCAGGAGATCGGCCACGTGAAGAACGTCCCCGCGTTCATCGACGAGGTGAAGGGCGGGAAGGGCGGCCGGCTGATGGGCTTCGGCCATCGCGTCTACAAGAGCTACGACCCGCGCGCGCGCATCGTGAAGGCGCTCGCCGACGAGGTGTTCGCTGAGGTCGGCGTCGACAAGGATCTCGAGATCGCGCTCGAGCTGGAGCGCATCGCGCTCTCCGACGAGTACTTCATCTCGCGCAAGCTGTATCCGAACGTCGATTTCTACACGGGGCTCATCTATCGCTCGATGAAGTTCCCGATGGACTTCTTCACGGTGCTCTTCGCGATCGCGCGTACGGCCGGGTGGCTAGCGCAGTGGGAGGAGATGCTGCTCGACAAGGAGCAGAAGATCGCGCGTCCGCGGCAGATCTACACGGGGCCGGGGGAGCGGCCGTACAAGGGGACGCTGAAGTACTGAGCGATTGGGGGGTAGTCGTTAACTACGAGCACGAAAGAAACAAAAAAACGGCCGGAATCGAACCCGACGAATTCGCGTTTCATCTCGCTCGATACTATCGGACGCGTGAAACTGCTTGAATGCACCGGGTTCGATTCCGGCCGTTTTTTGCTTTTTTCGTGCTCGTAGTTCACTCCCTCATCCCGAACACTTCACGCTCGCCGGCGGCACGTTGTCGCACTGAATCGACTCGGCCATTCCCTGCGCGATCGTTCCGCAAGCGGTGGACTGTGCCGATTTCGCTGCTTCCTTCGCGTCCACGGCCGACGCGCGCGCGCAGTTGTTCAATCCCTTGAAGCTCACGCACACGTCGCAGGTCGCCTTCTGCGCCTGCAGCGAGTTGTAGAGGAGGAATCCGGCGAGGGCGACGGCGGCGATGATGGTCAGACGGGTGGCGGGCTTCATCTGTCTCTCCGATGTGATGCGGTGTGAGTGCGTAGCATACTCGAATTCACGCGCACTGTCACGACAGGTGCGGCTCCGCTAAGCTTTGAGGATGTCCTTTTCCGCACTCGGTCTCGACGCTGCTCTCGTGCGCAGCGTGAAAGAGCTTGGCTTCACACGCCCAACACCGATTCAGCACGACGCAATTCCGCCCGCACTCGAAGGCCGCGATGTCCTCGCGTGCGCGATGACGGGAAGCGGCAAGACCGCCGCATTTTTGCTCCCCATCATGCACCGCATCCTCGCAAAGGTGCACGGCGGGAAGCCGCGCGGCGTCACGAGCGCGCTCGTGCTCACGCCCACGCGCGAACTTGCCGCGCAGATCGAGCAGCATCTCGGGGAGCTCTCCACGCACACGCCGATCTCGGGCGCGGCGGTGTTCGGCGGCGTCGGGCTCGGCCCCCAGGAGCATGCCTTCCGCAGCGGCGTCGACATCCTCATCGCGACGCCCGGGCGCCTGCTCGATCATTTCCGTCATCCGTACGCGAAGCTCGACAAGCTCGAGGTCCTCGTGCTCGATGAAGCGGACCGAATGCTCGACATGGGATTTCTCCCCGACATTCGCCGTGTCCTGAAGCATCTGCCGCCCAAGCATCAGACGCTCTTCTTCTCGGCCACGATGCCCGCGCCGATCGTCGCGCTGACGAAGGAGATGCTGCACTCGCCCGCGACCATCAATCTCGAGCGGCGCTCGCAGCCGGCGATCGGGATCACGCAGGCCGTGTATCCCGTGTCGCAGGAGGCGAAGCCCGCGCTGCTGCGAGAGCTGCTCAATCGCAACGCCATCGGCAACGCGATCGTGTTCACGCGCACGAAGCATCGCGCGAACCGGCTGTTCGAGAGCTGCGAGAAGGCGGGCATCTCGGTCGCGCGCATTCACGGCAATCGCTCGCAGTCGCAGCGCACGGACGCGCTCGAGGGATTCAAGTCGGGGCGCTACCGCGTGCTCGTTGCCACCGACATTGCCGCGCGCGGCATCGATGTCGAAGCGCTCGGCCACGTCATCAACTTCGACGTGCCGGCGATGCCCGAGGACTACATCCATCGCGTGGGGCGCACGGCGCGCGCGGAGCTCACAGGCGAGGCGTACACGTTCGTGTCGCCGGAAGAGGAGCGCGATCTCGGCGCGATCGAAAAGGCAGTGGGCAAGCGCCTGCCGCGCGTGGTGCTGCCCGACTTCGATTACAAGCAGCGTCCGGCAGAGCGCTTCGAGGTTCCGATCGGCGAGCGCATCGCGGAAATTCGGGCCCGGAAGGCGGCGGACCGGGCGCGGGCCAAGGCGAAGCTGGAGCGCCGGAATGGTGGCGCGAGCGCGAAACCCGGTGGGAGCACCCCGCCACCACGGCCGCACCCGTCGCGAGGCCCGTCGGCGGCGCGAACGGAGGGCGGGGCGAGCAGCGGTGGGCCGCGACGCCCGTCGTCAGGGGGTGGACGCAGCGGCGGCGGCGGTCGCGGTGGGCGCGGGCCCGGAAGCTCGGGTGGCAGGGGCGGCGGGTCGCCCGCGCGAGGCTGATTGTAAACTCCGCATCGCTTGGTGCGTCATTGCCTTAGGTACAGTGACGCACTATGCTTCTAGCTTGTCTCCAGTCTCCTAACAATGAGGATTCCACGTGGTTGAAGTGATCATTGGTGAGAACGACCGTCTGGATTGGGCGCTCAAGCAGTTCCAGCGCAAAGTCATTCGCGCCGGCGTGTTGAAGGACGTTCGCAAGAAGCGTTTTTACGTGAAGCCCAGCGAAGCCCGGCAGAAGAAGGCCGTCGCAGCGCGGCAGCGTAGCGCGCGGGCAGAGCGCAAAGCGCGCTAGTCGCGGCCCAGTCGATGTCCAAGCAAGACGCCATTGAGCTCGAGGGAACGGTCATGGAAGTGTTGCCCAATGCAACCTTCCGCGTGGCCGTGAACGAGCAGCACAACGTGCTGACGACCCTCGGCGGCAACATGCGCCGGTTCCGCATCCGCGTGCTCGCGGGCGATCGCGTGCGCATCGAGGTCTCGCCCTACGACCTCACTCGCGGCAGAATCATCTACCGCCACAAGAACTAGCCTGACGCTCCCGCGCTACGGCGCGGGTTTCCAGGCGGGCGCCCAGCTTCTGAAATGAGCTGGCGACTGAGAGCCATCCGACGTGATCGGCCGCTTTTCCGATCCGTCCGCATTCATTCGGAAGACCCGAATTGGAGTGAGGCTCTGGCCAGTTGTCGAGTCTCGTGTGAATTCGTCGTATGCGATTTGTCGCCCATCCGGTGACCATGCCGGATGCCTGCTCACATCACCGCTCGTGAGCGCAAGTCGATTCGAACCGTCTTCACTCGTCACCGTTATCTGAGCCAAAATACCCTCGTTATTCACGTCCAGAGTCGCGAACGCAATCCGGCTGCCATCCGGTGACCACTGCGGTTCGAAGTCGAGTTGGTTCGTGATCTGATGCTCCTGCGTGCCATCGGTCCTGACTACGTAGACGTGCGGGTTGCTTGTGCTAGCCACGAACGCGATTCTGGTACCGTCGGGCGACCACGAAGGCGACGCTACGTCGTTCGCATTTGTCGACAATTGGTGAGGATGCGATCCGTCCGCATCCGCAAACATGATGATAGAGGTGGGGTTATCGAGTGAGTCCGTAGCTATCTCGTCGAACGCGATCGAGTGAGCGTTCGGAGACCACGCGGGATCGGCTGGATAGTGGCCGGGTGAGCTCACCAACGACCGGAGGTTGCTACCGTCGGCATTGACGGCCCAGATTCCGCCCGGCGAACGATCGCTGCTATAAAAGGCAATCGTCGAGCCGTCCGGCGACCACGCCGGGGCGTCATCGTGATAGTCTCCAGATGTCACCCTCGTCTTGTGGGTTCCATCTGCATGCACGACGAAGATGCTGCTATACCCACAACAATTGCCCGAGTCGGACACGAACGCGATGAGCCGGTCATCAGGCAGCCCCGATCCAGTGCCGGTGCTATCGCTGCACGCCGCAATCGCGAGGGCAATCGCGATCGCGAAGATCGCGTGCGTGGCACGGACAGTCCGCAACGAACGTAAGGGCATCGCTGAATTTTCGGCAAAAGATTACCGGCGCATTTCGTGAGCGAGGACGAATGTAACTCGTCAGACTCGATCCGCGCGCGGAAAAATCTTCCGTCGGAAGAACCTGGGCTGAGGCGCGTGTCTAGCCTGCCAGCACGTCCATCGTCACATCAGCGACCGCTGGAAGTCCCAACGTAAACACGCTCCCGCCTCCCACACGATCCTCATACGTGAGCGTTCCGCCCTGCGCCATCGCGAGGCGCAGCGCGATCGAGAGGCCGAGCCCCGCGCTCCCCGCATCCGGAGTGCTGCGCTCCGGACGATAGAATGGCTCGAAGATCCGCTCACGTTCCGCTGCGGGCACGCCGGGGCCGCGATCCGCCACCGAGATTGCGATCATCCCGCCTGAGCGCGCGAGCAAAACGTCCACCGGCTGCGCGCGCGGCGAATACTTGTGCGCGTTCTCGAGCAGATTCACGAGAATGCGCAGCGCGTGCACGAAGTCGAAGCGGCCCACGAGCACCGGCTCGGACCACGCGATCGACGTGCGCAGCTCGCGTCCGGCGAACGCTGCCGCCACCTGCTGAATCGCGGCGCCCACCACATCCTCGGCCGCGTTCAGCTCCGCGCGCACCGGCAGCTCGCCTGCGTTCAGCCGCGAGAGATCGAGAAGATCCGCGACCATGCGGTTGAGCCGGTCCGACTGCTGCTCGATCGTGGCCGCGCGCTCGTCGCCGTCACCGGCGATGTCGTGCGCGAGCGCCTTGATTGTGGTGAGCGGCGTGCGCAGATCGTGCGACACCGATGCGAGCAGCGCGTCCTTCAGCCGATCAGCCTCGCGCAGCGCCTCGGCCCGCTCCGCCTCGGCGACGAGGCGCACGCGCTCAATGCCGAGGGCGGCGTAGTAGGCGAGTGCGGAGAGAAAGCGATGTGCGCCGGGCTCGAGCGCGATCGGTGCGTGATGCTTGAGCGCGAGCATCCCGACCGAGCGCGAGTGCACCTCGAGCGGGACGACGAGCGTGCGCGGATCTGCCTGTCGCGACGCAGCATCGGCGCTGGGCGCGGTGGTAACAAGTCCGGCACCGGCTTGTGCCGCGAGCTCGGGCGTCCCCTTTTCGCCCCGCTGCACCCAGATCTCGCATGCATCGGTGCCGATCGTGTCGCGCACGACCGTCGCGATCGCCGTGAGCGCCTGAGATGCGCTTCCCGTGCTCAGCGTCTCCGCGCCGAGCGATGCGAGTCGATCAATTTCCTCTGCGCGGCGGCTCGCCTCGTCGGTCTTCTCGTTTGCCCGCGCGAGTAGCTGCGTGGCCACGAGCGCGGTCGCCGTGAACGCGATGAGCACCATCCAGTCGGGACGCTTCGAGATCTCGAAGCGCCCATACGGCGGCTGGAAATAAAAGTCGATCGAGAGGAAGGCGAGGACGGCGAGTGTGAAGCCGATCCCGCGCCCGCCGCCCGAGCTGCCGCCGAGGATGATGAGCAGGTACACGAGCGCGACGTGCGCCTCCGTGACCTCTCCCTGTACGCCCACCAGCACGTACGTGGCGAACAGGAAGACCGCCGTCCAGACGAGCGCCGGCACCCACCGGCGTTGCGTCCGGTGCGTCATTCAGCGCGGCAGTTCGAACCGATATCCGACTCCGGGCTCGGTGACGACGAGCTGCGGGCGCACGGGATCGGTCTCGATCTTCCGACGGAGATTCGCCACGTGCACGCGCAGATACTGCTGCGGATCGCCGAACGCGCGTCCCCACACGGCATTGAAGATCTGCTGGTGCGTGAGCGTGCGCCCCGCCTGCGTGACGAACGTGCGGAGCAGCTCCCACTCGATCGGCGTGAGGTGAATCGTCTCGGAGCCGCGACGCAGCACGCGCGAGGTGAAGTCGGCGACGAGGGAGCCGATCTGCATCGGCTGCACGCTCGCGGCGATCTGCGACGCCTGCGCGCGACGGAGATTGGCGCGGATGCGTGCCGCGAACTCGAGATTGCTGAACGGCTTCGTGATGTAGTCGTCGGCGCCGGAATCGAGCAGCGATGCCTTCTCGTGATCGGAGTGGCGCGCGGAGAGCACCACGATCGGCGCGGCCGACCAGGAGCGCAGCGAGCGGCACACATCGATCCCCGCCATGTCGGGGAGCCCGAGGTCGAGGACCACCAGCGTCGGACGCTCGGCGCTCGCCATCGCGAGGCCCTCGGCGCCATCGCCAGCCTCGAGTACGGACGACACTTCGCTCGCGAGCGCGTTCTTCACGACGCGGCGGATCTGCGGCTCGTCATCGATGACAAGTATCGTGTCAGCTAGCATATGAATGAGATGGGGTTGGGGGCGAGAACCAATATTGCGTTGGGGAACCCGATGTAAAGCAGGGGATGGAATGTTCCGTGTCGCTTCCTACCCGGCAGGCCCGCAGAGGCTCCACGGCCTGTCCGACCGGGCAGGGTAAATGCGTCCAGGGCGTCTTAGACTTCCAGCCCGCACTCCGTAGTAACGCACTGGTGCGCGAATCGCTGCGTGTACGCCACATCCGGACCCGATCCGGTGCAACCACAGGGAGCTGCAGATGAGCAACGTCGACTTCGCTGCCGAAGCGAGCCAGCTGGCGTCCAGGTGGGCCAGGGATCCGCGGTGGAACGGGGTGCAGCGCACCTACACCGCCGAGGACGTGGTTCGCCTTCGCGGGTCGGTGAAGATCGAATTCTCGCTCGCGAGGCGCGGGGCGGCGAGGCTGTGGGAGCTGCTGCACAGTAAGGAATACGTTCATACGTTTGGAGCGCTTACGGGCGCGCAGGCCGTGCAGATGGTCAAGGCGGGGCTCGAGGCTATCTACATGAGCGGCTGGCAGGTCGCCGCGGACGGAAATCTCGCGGCGCAGACCTACCCGGATCAGAGCATCTATCCCTCGAACAGCGTGCCCGCGCTCGTGCGCCGGATCAACAACGCACTGCTGCGGGCGGACCAGATCGAGTGGAGTGAAGGAAAGGCGGGGCGCGACTGGCTCGCGCCGATCGTGGCCGATGCCGAAGCCGGATTTGGCGGCCCGATCCACGCGTTCGAGCTGATGAAGTCGATGATTGATGCCGGCGCAAGTGGCGTGCACTTCGAGGACCAACTGGCCGCCGAAAAGAAGTGCGGCCACATGGGCGGCAAGGTGCTGATCCCCACCGCGTCCTTCGTTCGCACGCTGAACGCGGCGCGGCTCGCGAGCGATGTGCTCGACGTTCCGACGGTGATCATCGCGCGCACGGATGCGCTCGCGGCGACGCTGATCACGAGCGATATCGACGAGGCCGATCGCGCCTTCACGACGGGCGAGCGCACCACGGAGGGCTACTTCCACGTCCGCAATGGCATGGACGCGGTTGCGGCGCGCGCGCTGGCGTATGCGCCGTACGCTGATCTGCTCTGGTGCGAAACGGGGACGCCGGATCTCAACGAGGCGAAGAAGTTCGCCGAGGCGGTGCACGGCAAGTTCCCGGGGAAGATGCTCGCCTACAACTGTTCGCCGTCGTTCAACTGGTCGCGCAATCTCGACGCTACGACGATCGCGAAGTTCCAGCGCGAGCTCGCGGCGATGGGCTACAAGTTCCAGTTCATCACGCTCGCGGGGTGGCACATGATCAACTACTACTCGTTCGATCTCGCGCACCGCTACGGCACGGAGGGGATGCCGGCGTACGTGGAGCTGCAGAACGAGGAGTTCGCGCGCGAGGCCGACGGCTACACGGGCACGAAGCATCAACGCGAGGCGGGCACCGGCTACTTCGATCAGGTGCTCATGGCGGTGACGAGCGGACAGTCATCGACGGCAGCGCTCGCGGGATCTACGGAGGCGGAGCAGTTCCATCTCGCGCACAAGTAAGCATCGCGCGAACCGAGAAGGGCCGCTGCTCCGAGGTGGGGCGGCGGCCCTTTTTTGTTAGCGGGTAGAACTGCGTGTGTGAGGCGACACTGACTGACAACGGCGGACAGAAACAAAAAACACTGCTCACTGCTGACAGGAATCAGACCAAAAAAGACGAATCGAACCGTGCTGGAACCGGCACCATCGTGGCGGGGCGAAATCGACCCGCGCTAGGTTCGATTGGTTTTTATTGGTTTGATTCGCGTTTTTCGTCTGTGTCCATCTTTGTCCGTCCGTGTCGTCTCACACACGCAGTACTACCCGCTCGCGTTTCGCCACTACGCCCTCGCCTGCGTCGCCGGCGTGCCGGCCAACGCGTGCTGCGACTGCTCGTAGCCCATCAGCTTGAGTCGCGCGATGCGCGTGGGCATCGGCGGGTGCGTACCGAAGAGCTCCGCCATCTTCCCCTCGCTACCGTTGAGCGCGCGTCCCAGCGGATCTGCAATGCACAGGTGCGCCGCGCCGCCCTTGATGCTGCGCGTCGGCTCGGCTGCACTCTCGATCTTCGTGAGCGCGCTCGCGAGTGCCATTGGATTGCGCGTGAACTGCGCGCTCATCGCGTCGGCGAGATATTCGCGCTTGCGGCTCACGCCCATCGCGAGCATCCGCGTGATGAACGGGGCCAGGATCCAGCTGATGATCCAGACGACGAACAGCAGGATCACGAGCGGGTTCGAGCCGCCGCTGTCGCGGCTGTTGCTTCTGCTGCGGCCGCGGCCGAAGCCGCCGCTGAACATCACGCGTCCCGCGCCGTCTGCGATCAGTGTGATTGCGCCGACCATCGCGGCAAGCAGCGTCATGAGCCGGACGTCGAGATTCTTGATGTGTCCCATCTCGTGACCGACTACCGCCTGCAGCTCATCGCGCGAGCACAGCGTAATGAGCCCCTGCGTGACCGCGATGTTCGAGTCAGACTCGTCGTGCCCCGTCGCGAAGGCGTTGGGGTCCGGATCGTCGACGATCCAGATGCGCGGCTTCGTGATGCCGGATGCCACCGACATCTCCTCGACCACGTTCACGAGCTGCCGCTCCTGGGGCGTCTGCGCGTCGATGATCTCGCGGGCGCCGGTGGAGCGCAGCACGTTTTTGGGGCCCGTGCTGTACGAGTACTTCGCCATCCCCGCGCCAAGGGCAGTCAGCAGGATGCCGAACCACGGGAAGACGTGATGATACGACTCCGGCGGAGCGTGCTGCGTCGCAAGGTACGCGACGAAGTCGCCGCCGAAGCCCAGCCAGGCGAAAAACAGGATGAAGCCAACCACCAGCCATCGAGAACGCCGGCGGTTGGCTTCCTGCTGCGCGAAGAGATTGACCTCGTCGCTCACTTCTTGGCGTTCATCGAGAGATCGACCTTCACGACCTCACGCTCCGATGCATCGGTGATCTCCCACAGCTCGGCCGGCGTCGCCTTCGCAAACCCCGCGACGATGCTTCCGGGGAACTGCTGCTGGCGCGTGTTGTAGACGGTCGCCTGATCGTTGTACAGCTGGCGCGCGAACGCGATCTTGTTCTCCGTGCTCGTGAGCTCTTCCTGGAGCTGCGCCACGTTGCCGGTCGCCTTGAGATCGGGATACGCCTCGACCACGGCGAACAACCTGCTGAGCGAGGACGAGAGCTGTCCCTCCGCAGCCGCCGTCGCCTGCACCTGCTGCGCGTTCGGAAGTTCCGTCGTGCCGCGCGTCGCGGCGATCGCCTGGTTGCGCGCAGCGATCACGGACTCGAGCGTCTCCCGCTCGAAGTTCATCGCGCCCTTCACGGTCTCGACGAGATTCGGAATCAAGTCGTGACGGCGCTTGAGCTGAACATCGATCTGCTTCCACGCATTGAATACCTGATTGCGCAGGCCGATGAGCGAATTGTACGCGCCGACGAACCAGAAAACGCCGACGGCGATGACGATGAGCAGGACGATTCCGATCATGTGTCTCCTTGACGGTTTTCACCGTGACGAAAGCGCACCGACTCCACGATGGACAAGCGGGACGAAACCAAAAGTTTCGTCCCGCTTATTAATACGACATTTTTGCTCGGAAAGTGTCAGGCAGGCGGAGACTGTGGCTTCTTGCCGAAGATCATACCAAAAATGCTGTTCCCGAGAAGCACGAACAGCGGAGTGATCACCATGCCGAGAAGCGAGTTGATCCAGATCAGCGCGATGTAAAAGGCGCCGAGACCGAGACTTACCCAGATGACGCCCAGGGGGCCGTGTGTTTCCACCGATTTCCTCGTTGAGTGTACGTCCGGGGCGGAATCTACGTCGGCTGCGCGCCCGGAGCCAGTGGAGTTAGACTCCGGAATGGACGATTCGCTCGCCGAGCTCGTCGCGCACCAGCTGCGCGGCCGGAAGGTCGTGCTCGCCGTTTCCGGCGGGCGCGACTCGATCGTGCTCATGCACGCGGCGCTCACGCACGCGCGCGCGTCGGTGGTGTGCGTGGCAAGCTTCGATCACGCCACCGGCGCGCACTCGGCCCGCGCGCTCGCACTCGTCGAGCGCACCGCGCGCGCGCTCGGTGTTGTCGCGGTCACGGAGCGGGCGAGCACCACCGCGAGAACCGAGGCGGAGTGGCGCGCGCAGCGCTGGCGCTTTCTCAGCCGCGTGGCGCGCGAGCACGGCGCGCAGGTCGCGACCGCGCACACGCGCGACGACCAGATCGAGACGGTGCTCATGCGCACGATGCGCGGTTCGGGCGCGCGCGGGCTCGCGGCGCTCGCGGTCGAGAGCACCTCGGCGCTCGGCGTACTGCGCCCGATGCTCGAGGCGAGCCGGGCCCAAGTCGCTGAATATGCGACGCGCGCGCAGCTCGCGTGGGAGGAGGATCCGTCGAACGCGCGCACCGACCATCTGCGCAATCGCATCCGCCTCGAACTCCTCCCTGCGCTCGCGCGCGCGCGCCCCGCGCTCGCGAATGAGCTCTTCGCGCTCGGCGCTCGCGCGGCGGCCCTTCGCGCCGAGGTCGAGCGCTTCGTCGATCGCGGGCTCGCGCCCGAGATGCGCGATGGCGCCGTTTCGGTAGCTCGCGAGCGGCTCCGCCGCTATGATGCGACGGCGCTCGCGCTGCTCTGGCCAGCGGTCGCCGCGCGCGCGGGCGTGACGCTCGATCGCAGGGGAACCGCGCGCCTGGCGGCGTTTACCACAACGGAGAAAAATGGCGCTCGAGTGCAACTCTCGGGCGGCTTCGAGGCTTTATTACACAGAGGCTCGTTCATCGTACGGCGGAGCGGGTCAAATACGTTACAAGGAGCATTGGAGCTGTCTGCAGGGGTACAACTCGGACGATTTCGTTTCGATGAGCGGGATGAAGACGTCGTGTCGCTATGGAGTGCAAAGCTTCCTTCCGCCAAGACACTTACGGTTCGCGCGTGGCATCCCGGCGACCGCATGATCCCTGCGGGTGGGGATGCGCGGCGCGTGAAGGGGCTCCTGCGCGACGCGGGTGTGGATGCGGCGAGCCGCGAGGCTTGGCCGGTGGTGCTGGCGGACGACGAGATCGTGTGGGTTCCTGGAGTACGCCGCAGCTCAGCGGCTTCCGCCCGGTCCGGTCGGCCGGAAGTGACATACCACTGTGAGCGCATCGATAGTTGATCCGAGACTCGACGGTCGCGCCGTCAAGCGCATCGCCTACGACGCCGAAACCATTGCGACGCGCGTGAGCGAGCTCGGCGCGGAAATCTCTGCTGAATATCCTGACGGCGACCTGCTCGTGTTGGGGCTGCTTAAGGGAAGTTTTATCTTTCTGGGGGACCTGGTGAGACACATAACGCGCCCAATCCAGGTAGATTTCCTCGTAGCGTCGAGCTACGGCTCGGAAACGACCTCGAGCGGCGACGTGCACATGGTCTACGACCCGGAGACGGTGCTCGAAGGGCGCCACATTCTCCTCGTCGAAGACATCGTCGACTCGGGACGAACCCTCAGCCGGCTCATGGACCTGCTCTCGGTCCGGCGTCCGCGTTCACTGGCGATCTGTGCGCTGCTGCATAAGCACATTGCCGAGCACCTGCGTTACCCGGTACGGTACGTGGGATTCGATGCGCCGCACGAGTTTCTGGTTGGGTACGGATTGGATCATGCGGAGAATTTCCGCCATCTCCCTTATATCGCGAGTTTGCAGTAATGGCTGACCGCACACCTCCCCCGAAGCGCGATTTTAGCTGGGGCAAGATTTCGAAGACGCTCTCGCTCTGGATCATTGTCATCCTGATCCCGATCGTCTTCATGCAGGTCAACGGCACGCGCGACCAGACGACCGAGATCGACTATTCCACCTATAGTCAGCAGCTGGATCAGGACAACGTCCAGAAGATCTCGATTCAGGAAGGGAAGGTCATCAACGGCGACTTCAAGCACAAAATTCCGAACGCCGCTGCTGCCAAGGACATTCTCCACTTCTCCGTTCGTCTGCCCGTCGCCAACGATCCGAAGGAGATCGAGCGCCTGCGCGCGAAGGGCGTCGAGATCAGCGCCACCGATGCGAAGGTGTCGGTGCTGGGACAGCTCATCGTCTATCTGCCGTTCCTCCTCGTCGTCGGCATCTTCTTCGTCATCTTCCGCCAGATGCAGGCGGGTGGCGCGAAGGCGTTCAGCTTCGGCAAGAGCAAGGCAAAGCTGCTGACAGGCGACACGCCCAAGGTCACGTTCGCCGATGTCGCGGGCGCGGATGAAGCGAAGGAAGAGCTCGAGGAGATCATCGAGTTCCTGCGCGATCCGCAAAAGTACACGCGCCTCGGCGGCCGCCTGCCGAAGGGCGTGCTGCTCGTGGGCCCTCCGGGAACGGGCAAGACGCTCCTCGCGCGCGCGGTCGCGGGCGAGGCCGGGCGTCCGTTCTTCTCGATGTCGGGCTCGGACTTCGTCGAGATGTTCGTGGGCGTCGGCGCGAGCCGCGTGCGCGATCTCTTCGAGCAGGGGAAGGCGCATGCGCCGTGCATCATTTTCATTGACGAGATCGATGCTGTCGGCCGCCACCGCGGTGCGGGGCTCGGCGGCGGACACGATGAGCGCGAGCAGACGCTCAATCAGCTGCTTGTCGAGATGGACGGTTTCGAGTCCAACGAGGGCGTGATCCTCATAGCGGCGACGAACCGCCCCGATGTGCTCGACCCGGCGCTGCTGCGCCCGGGCCGTTTCGATCGCCAGGTCGTCGTCGATCTCCCCGACCTGCGCGGTCGCGAGGAGATCCTGCGCGTGCACCTGCGCAAGGTGCCCGTTGCCGATGATGTGGACGTGACGGTCATCGCGCGCGGCACGCCGGGGATGTCCGGCGCCGACCTCGCGAATCTCGTCAACGAGTCCGCGCTGCTCGCAGCGCGCCGCAGCGCCGACAAGGTCTATCTCGATGACCTCGAGCAGGCCAAGGACAAGGTGATGCTCGGCGCCGAGCGGAAGTCGATGGTGATGAAGGACGACGAGAAGCGCAACACGGCGTATCACGAAGCCGGACACGCGGTGTGCGCGATCAAGACGCCAGGCTGCGATCCGCTGCACAAGGTGACGATCGTGCCGCGCGGGCGCGCGCTCGGGCTCGCGTTCACGCTACCGGTGGAGGATCGCTACTCGATCACCCGCCAGCAGCTCGAGGCGCGGCTGGTGATGACGTACGGTGGTCGTGTGGCCGAGGAGCTCGTGTTCGGCCGCGACAACGTGACGACCGGCGCGGCGAGCGACATTCAGAAGGCGACTTCGCTCGCGCGGCGCTACGTCTCGCAGTGGGGGCTTTCGGATGCGATCGGTCCGGTGCTCGTTGGCGACAACGAACAGGAAGTTTTCCTCGGACGCGAGCTGTCGAGGCACCGCGAGGTGTCGGAGCGCACGGCGCAGCTGGTCGACGCCGAAGTCACGCGCCTGCTCAACGACTCGTACGCACGCGCGAAGCAGACGCTCATCGACAACAGAGACTTGCTCGAGCGGATGGCGGAAGCGTTGCTGGAGCGCGAGACGCTGACGGCGGATGATGCGGCGATCCTGGTGCAGGGGAGCGTGTTGCCTCCGCGGAAGTCTGGTGCGCCGCCGACGATTCCAGCGCCGGTAGCGCCGGGAGTGGTCGTGCAGCCGAAGCCCACGCGTCCGGGACTGCTTGGTGGACCGGAGGTCGCGCCGGCGTGACCTCCGCTGTTCGGCGCACGCGCGCGTGAGCGCAGCAGAATGGCGGCTCGCGACGCGCGTGCTGCAACTGAACCGACCCCTGATCATGGGGATCATCAACGTTACCCCCGACAGCTTCAGCGACGGGGGTAAGTTTTTTTCTCCGACGGCCGCAGCCGCGCACGGACGAATGCTCATCTCCATGGGCGCGGACATGCTCGACATCGGTGGCGAGTCCACGCGGCCGCAGGGCGCAACGCCGGTGAGCGAGGACGAGGAGATTCAGCGCGTGATTCCCGTGCTCGATGCACTGCATGTGTCCAATCCGGATGTGCCGATCTCCGTGGACACAGTGAAGAGCAGCGTAGCGCGCGCGGCACTGGCGCACGGCGCGGACGTGATCAACGACGTCTCAGGCTTCCGCCTCGATCCGGAGATGGCGCAGGTGTGCGCGGACCGGAACGCGGGCGTGGTCCTCATGCACTCGCGTGGCGGCGTCTCGACGATGGGGACGTACGTGGACGCGGGGTACGGCGATGATGTGGTTGGCGAGATCATCGCGGAACTGGGCGCGCGCGTGGAGTGGGCGCGCGCGGCGGGGGTCGCGCGCGAAAACATCGCGATCGATCCCGGCGTGGGCTTTGCAAAGCGCACCGAACATTCACTGATGGTGATGCGCGAGCTCCCTCGCTTCGCTGAGCTCGGGCTGCCGGTGGCGGTCGGTGTGTCGCGCAAGCGGTTCATCGGCGAGATGAGCGGCGCGAAGGAGCTCGAGGACCGGATCGATGGGACGACGGCGGCGAACGTACTCGCGCTGGCCGGCGGAGCGCGCATCTTTCGCGTGCACGACGTCGATCACGCGAGACGCGCGCTCGACATGGCGTGGAGCATTCTGGGTGCGGGAGAGGGGTAACCATGTTCGAACAGCTTCGCTTTCTCACCTTCGGCTGGCGCGACGCGATCGAGATCGTGGTCGTGGCATACGGCGTCTATCGGTTGCTGCTGCTGCTCCACGGCACGCGCGCGGTGCAGATGCTCATCGGCATCGTGGTGCTCGTGCTCACCTACGCGCTCGCGTGGGTGTTCAAGTTCACTATGATCACGTATCTGCTCGGCATCGTCTTCACGTACGGTGCGTTCGCGGCGCTGGTGATCTTCCAGCCGGAGCTCCGCGCCGCGCTCGCGCATCTCGGGCAGTCGCGGGTGACGCGATTCTTTCGCCGCATGGAAGTGAGTGAGGTGGCCGAGGAGGTCGCCGATGCAGTGGAGCGTCTAAGCCGCTCGGGGATCGGGTGCATCATCGTGCTCGAGCGCGAGATCGCGCTGGGCGACTACGTGCAGAGCGGCAAGGCGATGCAGGCGAAGGTGAGCGCGGATCTGCTCGCGACGATCTTCACGCCGTACTCGCCGCTGCACGATGGTGCGGTGATCATCCGGGGGGACACGATCGTCGGGGCAGGGTGCATCCTTCCGCTCTCGCAGGCGCAGGACATCGATCGCACGCTCGGCACTCGGCATCGCGCGGCGCTCGGGCTTTCCGAGGAGAGCGACGCGCTGGTGATCGTGGTGAGCGAGGAGACGGCGCAGATCTCGGTGGCGGAGGACGGCCGGCTGGTGCGCGGGCTCACGACGCCGCAGCTGCGCGACATCATCGCGGGCGGCAAGCCGCGGCCGACGGCGGAGCATCCGCTCCTCCAGATCCCCGGCTGAGCACCGCCAGGAAGGTATCCGTCGGTGCGGCGGCGATCCTCTTCGCCGCGTACGCCGGCACGCTGGCGCCCGGGCTCACGATGTGGGACGCGGGTGAGTTCATCGCCGCGGTGCACGTCTTCGGGATTCCGCACGAGCCCGGAACGCCACTCTACGTGATGCTCGCGCGCGCGTGGTCGCTCGCGATCCCCGTCGCGAGCACCGCGCTCGCCACCAATCTCTTCTCGGCCACGTGCACCGCAGCGGCGGGCGGCCTCCTCGCGCTCGTGCTCGCGCGCGTGACGCGCTCGTGGCCGATGGCGCTCGCGGGCGCGCTGTGCGCGGGGGGGATGTTCACGGTGTGGTCGAGCGCCACTGAGACCGAGGTGTACTCGAGCGTGCTGCTGCTCGTGATGCTGGGGCTCCTGGCGGCGCTGATCGCGAGCGAGGCGCCGGGCACGAGCAGCAGGAAGTGGCGGATGGCGGTGGCGTATGCCTTCGCGCTCGCGGTGCCGCTGCACATCGGAGCGCTGGTGGCGGTGCCGACGGCGCTCGTGCTCGTGGCGCATCGCGACGATGGGACGCTCGAGTGGCAGCGCGCGCTGCCGCTCGCGGCGCTGATGCTCTTCGCCGCGGGAATCGGGATCTCGAACATGGCGGTGGTGGTCGCGGGCATCGTGGCAATTGCGGGCGTGCTGATCGCGCGGCCGCGATCGCGGGGCGAGATGCTCGCGATGAGCGGCTGCGCGCTGCTCGCGATCTCCGCTCTCGCGGTGCTCGTGGTGCGCGCGCGATTCGATCCCGTGCTCAACGAGGGTGCGCCCTCCACGCTGCGCGCGCTCTGGGATGCGATCGGGCGCCGGCAGTACGACGTGGCCGGAATGTGGCCGCGACAGGCACCGCTCTGGGTGCAGTTCGCGAACTGGTTCGAGTATGCGGACTGGCAAATCGCGCTCGGACTCTCGAACAACGTTGCGCCATCGTGGGTGCGCACGCCGATCACGATCGTCTTCGCCCTGTTCGGTCTCGTCGGCAGCCGCGCGCACTGGCGAATGCACCGGCCGAGCTGGCGCGCGTTCGCAATGTTGTTCGCGTCGGCGACGGTGGGGCTCATCGTGTATCTGAACTTCAAGGCGGGCGCGTCGTTCGGGTGGGGAGTGCTCCCGGACAGCGCGCCGCACGAGGTGCGCGACCGCGACTACTTCTTCGTGCTCAGCTTCTGGGTGTGGGGGGCGTGGGCGGGGATTGGCGCCGTCGCTCTCGCCGAGCGCCTACACGCGCAGTGGGCTCCCATCGGAGCGCTCGCCGCGGCGCTCCCCCTCGTGCTCAACGCGCCTGCCGCCGATCGGCGTTCGGAGCCCGAGCGCTCGATCGCGCGAGTCACGGCGCTCGCGCTGCTCGAGTCCGCGCCGGCGAACGCAGTGATCTTCACCGGCGGCGACAACGACTCCTTCCCGGCGTGGTACGCGCAGGCGGTGGAGGGCGTGCGCCCCGATGTCACCGTCGTCGTCGCGCCGCTGCTCGGCACCGAGTGGTATCGCGCTCAACTTGCGCGGCGCTCTTCCCTCGTCACGCAAGGGGAGATCGCGCGCACGCGTGATCCCGGAACGATGATCGCCGCCGTCGCGCGCGAGGCGCGCGCGCGCGGACGCCCGGTCGCCGCCTCGATCATGACCCCCGCCGAGACTCGCGAGGCGGCCGGCGACCTCACCGTCGCGCGCGGCGTGCTCTACATGGAGCGAGAAAACGCGAGCGTCGTCCACCTTGGCCTCGATGCACCCGACGTCGACACCACGTTCGCTGCCGCCTTCGTCCGCACGCATCCGCTTCCGCCCGCGGCGGACGCTGGCGCGGGCACGGACCCCGCCGCGGAAAGCTTCCTCGCCTACCTCCGATGCCCATCGCAATATCTCGCCATCGCTCGCGGCGGAATCGCGGTGACATCTCTTGATTCAGTATGTAAGCTGCGGTAAATTCATAGCTTATGTCATTTCAAGACCTCGGCGCGCGGCTGGCGGAGGTGGGCGATCGGGTGGCGGCGGCGGTGGCGCGCGGAGGGCATGCGCAGCGGGTGACGCTGATCGCGGTCACGAAAACGCATGGTGCAGATGCCGTTCAGGCGGCATGGGAAGCCGGCGTGCACAACGTCGGCGAGAACAAGGTCCAGGAAGCGCTCGGCAAGATGGCCAAGGTGGACGTGCCAGTGCGCTGGCATCTCATCGGCCACCTGCAACGCAACAAGGTGCGTGACCTCGACCACTTCGCGCTCGTGCATTCGATCGATCGCGTCTCGATAGCCGATGCCGTGAGCGCATTCGGGCTCGCGCGCAAACGCAGCGTCGATGCGCTGGTGCAGGTGAACGTCGCGGGAGAAGCATCGAAAGGCGGATTCGCCCCGGAAGAGATTCCGGCCGAGTCCGAGCGATTCGTCTCGCGGGCAGGGCTTCGCATCACCGGGGTGATGACGATGGCTCCGCTCGGTGCAGATGAGCGTGAAACGCGACGCGTCTTTCAGGGCGCTCGCGCCGCACGCGATGTGATGGTGAGCGCGGGCCATCCGGCGTTCGATCTCTCGATGGGGATGTCGAACGACTACGAGCTGGCCGTCGAGGAAGGAGCAACGATGATCCGTCTTGGCACCGTCCTGTTTGGAGAGAGAGGCCTATGAGCGATGAATCCTTTCACCTCACTCCGCTCGACATCCGGCGCTATGACTTCGGCGCCAAATCGTTCCGCGGCTACGACGAGAAAAAAGTCGAAGACTTCCGGAATCAGGTCGCCGAGGAGCTCGAACGGCTCACGCGAGTGAACCAGGAGCTCGACTCGAAGGCGCGCGGTTTCCACGAGCAGCTGCGCGCCTTTCGCGAGCGCGACAAGGCGCTCAACGAGGCGCTCGTCTCCGCGCAGCAGCTGCGCTCCGAAATTCGCGAGCAGGCCGAGCGCGAGGCGCAGCTGATCCTGCGCGAGGCGCGCGCGGAAGGCGAGCGCCAGCTCGACGCCATGCGCAACGATGCACGCCAGCTGCAGTCGGACATCGTCGCGCTCGAAAAGTCGCGTCGCGCATTCATCGGCCAGCTGCGACAGATCGCCGAGCGCCAGCTCGCCGAGCTCGCCGCGGCCGATGGCGCATCGCGCGGAAGCGCCGCATCCCCATCTTCGGCGCCGAAGGCCAGCGAGGATGCCGAAGGGGAGAATCGCGTGCACATGAAGACCCCCGCCTGGCTGGAGTCGCTCGTCAAGGAATGACGCCGTATCGGTTCGATGATCCACCTCCCCGCGTTGCCGTCCCGTCACATGTAGCGCACACGCGCGCGCAGGCCGCCGCCGCTGCGCAGGTCGTGCGCGACCGCTTCGACCGCGTCCCCGACGTCGCCATCATCCTCGGCACGGGGCTCGGCGCGCTCGGCCGCGCGATCGAGACGCAGACGGTCATCGACTATGCGGAGATTCCCGGCTTCCCGCTGTCGACGGTGGAGTCGCACGCGGGACGCCTGCTCTGTGGCACGCTCGGCGGGAAGACCGTCGTCGCGATGCAGGGGCGCTTCCATCTGTACGAGGGCTACTCCGCGCAGCAGGTGGCCTTTCCCGTTCGCGTGATGCGCGAGCTCGGCGCGCGCACGCTCGTCGTCTCCAATGCGTGCGGTACGCTGCACCCGCTCTGGAATGCGGGTGAGATCATGCTCATCGCAGACCACATCAATCTTCTCGGCACGAATCCATTGATCGGCGCAAATGATGAAGCGCTCGGACCGCGCTTTCCCGACATGTCCGCCCCCTACGACGCGGAGCTGCGCGAGCTCGCGCGCGATGTCGCGCGCGAGCAGAAGATCGTGCTGCGCGAGGGTGTCTACGTCGCCATCACGGGGCCCGCGCTCGAGACGCGCGCGGAGTATCGCATGCTGCGCACGATGGGCGCGGATGTGGTGGGGATGTCCACGGTGCCCGAAGTGATCGCCGCGGTGCACGGCGGGATGCGCGTGCTCGGGCTGTCGATCATGACGGATCAGTGCCTTCCCGATGCGCTCGCGCCGGTGACGCTCGAGGAGATCGTGGAGATGGCGGGGCGTGCGGAGCCGCATCTCACCGCGCTCGTGCGCGGCGTGCTGGAGCGCGTATGACCGTCACCGAATCGCCGAGCACGCGCTACAAGCTGCTGGCGCCCGACGTCCCGGCCGACACGCTCGAACAGGAGATGCTCGCACGCTGGGAGGCGGAGGATCTCGTCGCGCAGACGCTCGCGCGCGGAGACGAGGAGTTCGTGTTCTTCGAGGGCCCGCCCACGGCGAACGGGCGCCCCGGCATCCACCACGTGTTCGCGCGCACCATCAAGGATCTCTTCTGCCGCCATCGCGCCATGAAGGGATTTCATGTGGGGCGCAAAGCCGGATGGGACACGCACGGGCTTCCCGTCGAGATCGAGATCGAGAAGGCGCTCGGCATCAGCGGCAAGCGCGACATCGAGGCGCTCGGCGTCGAGGCGTTCAACAAGCTCTGTCGCGAGAGCGTGTGGAAGTACAAGGGCGAGTGGGAGCAGCTGAGCGCTCGTATCGGCTACTGGCTCGACTACAGCGATCCGTACATCACGTACTCGAACGACTACATCGAGAGCGTGTGGTGGTCGCTCGCGACGCTGCACAAGTCGAAGCTGCTCGTGCGCGGGCACAAGATCCTTCCGTACTGTCCGCGCTGCGAGACGACGCTCTCGAGCCACGAGGTCGCGCAGGGCTATCAGGACACCGAGGATCCGAGCGTCTATCTCAAGCTCGAGCTCACGACCGCGGATGGCTCGCCCACCGGCGCGCGAATCCTCGTGTGGACGACCACCCCGTGGACGCTCGTGTCGAACGTTGCGCTCGCGGTGCATCCTACGCTGCCGTACGTGGAGCTCACGCGCCGCGGCCGCACGGAGCCGACGGTGATCCTCGCGGAGGCGCGCGTGCGCGCGGTGCTGGGCGAGGACTACGCGGATCGATGGGACGTGGTGCGCACGTGGACGGGGCTCGAGCTCTCGAAGCTCAAGTACAAGCGGCCGCTCGACTGGCTTCCGTATCCGGCGGAGGCGAATCACGAGATGATCGTCGTCGAGGATTTCGTGAGCGCGGACGACGGCACCGGAGTCGTGCACATGGCGCCGGCGTTCGGCGCCGACGACTATCAGGCGGGGAAGCGGCACGGGCTCGCGTTCCTGCAGCCGGTGAACGGGCGCGGGGAATTTCCGGCGTCGCTGCCGGTGGTGGGTGGCGTGCACGTGAAGAAGGCGGATCCCGCCATCATCGCGGTGCTCGAGGAGCGCGGCGTGCTGTGGAAGGCCGGGACGCTCGTGCACTCGTACCCGCACTGCTGGCGCTGCGGCACGCCGCTGCTGTACTACGCGCGCGAGTCGTGGTTCGTGAGCACGACGTCGTTCAGGGATCGCATGATGGCGCGCAATGGTCGCGTCGACTGGCATCCGACGGAGGTGGGTGCGGGGCGATTCGGCGAATGGCTCGAGAACAACGTCGACTGGGCGTTGTCGCGCGATCGCTACTGGGGGACGCCGCTGCCGATCTGGGTATGCGACGCCGACAGTGCGCACGCCGTCGCGATCGGCTCGTATGCGGAGCTGGCGGAGCGCACGGGGAAGGCGCTGCCCGCCGACTTCGATCCGCACAAGCCGTTCATCGACGCGTACACATTCGCGTGCGATCACGCGAAGTGCATGGGGACGATGAAGCGCGTGCCCGAGGTGATCGACACCTGGTTCGATTCCGGGTCGATGCCCTTTGCGCAGTGGCACTATCCGTTCGAGAACAAGGCGATGCTCGACAAGCGCTACCCCGCGGGCTTCATCGCGGAGGGCGTGGACCAGACGCGCGGATGGTTCTACTCGCTGCTCGCGATCGCGACCGGGCTCGGCGACGCGCTGCCGAACAACGGCGACGATCAGGCCGCGCCGTATCGCGCGGTGGTGGTGAACGACATGGTGCTCGACGAAAAGGGCGCCAAGATGTCGAAGCACATCGGGAACGTCGTGAGCCCGTGGGAAGTCGTGCCGCGGCACGGCGCAGATGCCGTGCGACTCTTTCTGATCGCGTCGAGCCAGGTGTGGGTGCCGCGCCGCTTCGACGAAAGCATGATCCGCGACATGGCGGGGCGCTTCTTCCTCACGCTCAAGAACGTCTACAGCGGGATCTTCGCCCAGTACGCGAATTTCGGTTGGTCGCCGAGTGAAGCGGATCCGGCGCCGGCGGAACGGCCGGTGGTGGATCGGTGGATGCTGTCGCGCCTCGCCACGGTCGAGCGCGAGATCGACGGTCGCCTCGAGCAGTACGACGCCACGGCGGCCGCGCGCGCGATCATGGATTTCGTGCTCGACGACGTCTCCAACTGGTACGTGCGCCTGAACCGCGGGCGTTTCTACGAGGTGGATACGCCCGACAGCCGGGCGGCGTTTGCGACGCTGCACGAGGTGCTCGTCGTGACGACCAGGCTGCTGGCACCATTCGCGCCCTTTGTGAGCGACTGGATCCACCGCGAGCTGACGGGGACCTCGGTGCACCTCGCACCATTTCGGCGGCCACTGGGTACGATGGAGTACCGGGACGAGACGCTCGAGCGGGCGATGGGCCGGATTCGGACACTTGCGAAGCTCGGCAGGGCTGCCCGCGAAGAGAAGGAGATCAAGGTCCGCCAGCCGCTTTCCCGGCTGGTATGTGTCGTGCCAGATTTCAAGGCTGCGGAGCTCGAGGATCTGTTGCCGCTGCTGGCTAGCGAGCTCAACGTTAAGACCGTGGAATTCGCCGACAGTGGGAGTGCGCTGGCGGCGCTGGTCGGAAAAGCCAATTATCGATCGCTCGGAAAGCGCTTTGGGAAGCAGACGCCCGAGGCTGCCAGGCTCGTGGAGGCGCTGTCGAGTGAACAGCTACTGGCGTTTGAGCGTGGTGAAGCGGTAACGATCACTGTGAACGGCGAATCGTTTCCGTTGCTTGCAGAGGATGTGACGATCGTGCGACACGCATCGGGGAGTTTGCTCGTACGGGAAGAGAACGGGTTGTTCGCCGCGCTCGATCCGACGGTCACGCCAGAGCTGCGGCGCGAGGGGATGGCGCGGGAGCTGGTGAGCAAGATTCAGCAGATGCGAAAGAAGGAGCGGTATGCAGTGAGCGACCGGGTGCGAGTGAATCTCGACGGCGGTACGGAGCTCGCTGCAGTCGTGGACGAATACGAGTCATACATCGCGGGCGAAGTGCTCGCGACCGAAGTCACCGTGGCCGGTGGCCTCGAGGGAACACCAGACGCAATGCAGACCATCGAGCTCGACGCCGGGTCGGTTCGCATTGCCTTGACGAGAGTGAATTAGCGATGCCGTCCTCGACAGGCGCTAAAAAAGAGAAGCCGATGGCGAAGAAGACGCTGGCGCACTTCGAAAAGCGTCTGCTCGACGAGCGCAAGCGCGTGGTGAAGGAGCTCGGCAGCTACGGCGAGGCGTTTGGCGCGACGCTGCAGTCCGCCGACGGAAACCTGAGCTCGTACTCCTTCCACATGGCGGATCAGGGCACCGATGCGATGGAGCGCGAGAAGGCATTTCTCTTCGCGAGCTCCGAGGGCCGCTTCCTCTGGCACATCGACGAGGCGCTGCGCCGGCTCTATCGCTCGCCGCAGACCTTCGGCAAGTGCCATAGCTGCGGCGAGGAGATCGACTTCGATCGCCTCGATGCGCTGCCCCATGCGCGGCTCTGCTTCACGTGCAAACAGCGCGAAGAAGATGCAAAGAAGTAGCTCCGAATCGGCGACGTTCTGGTCGATCATCGGCTTCGTCGTCATCGCGGATTTCGCGACGAAGGCGTTGGCGGTCGCGTTGCTCGTGCCGCAGCACGTGCCGCGAGAGGTGTTCGGCGAGTGGGCGCGGCTGACGCTCGTCCACAACCCCTGCGCGGCGTTCGGCGTGTGCACCGGGCCGTACTCGCGGCAGGTCTTTCTGCTGCTCACGATCGTCGCGCTGCTCGTGCTGTCGAAGCTCTATCGCTCGACGCCGCCCGGCAGCCGCCTGCGCATCGTCGCGCTCGCGCTCGTGTGCGGCGGCGCGATCGGCAATCTCATTGACCGCGTGCGCTCGCCCATCGGCGTCGTGGACTTTCTCGACATCGGGTTTCGCGACTGGCGGTGGCCCACCTTCAACGTCGCCGACATGGCGGTGAGCGTGGGCGCGTTCCTGCTCGCGTGGGCGCTGTGGGGCGAGGATGATGTGGCGGAGCCGATCCCGAAATCGGTGACCGAGACGACCAGCGCGTGATGCGCACTCGCCGGGCGGGGGGCGGATGACCGAACCGGCCACACACGAATTCACGCTCGACGCGGACAGCGAGCTGCGCCTGGATCTCTTCCTGGCGCGCGAGCTCGGCACGTCGCGCACGCAGGCGGCGACGCTCATCGCCAACGGGAACGTGACCGTGGGCGCCAAGCGCGAGAAGGCGAGCTATCGCCCCGAGAGTGGCGATCGCATCGTCGTCGTGCTCCCGGCTCCGCCCTCGCGCGAGGTGCTCGCGGAGGAAATTCCGCTCACGATCATGTTCGAGGACGAGCACGTCATGGTCGTGGACAAGCCGGCGGGGATGGTCGTGCATCCGGCGCCGGGACACTGGAGCGGGACGCTCGTGAACGCGCTCAAGGGGCGGGGCGGGGCGCTCGCCGGCGAGAATGGCGAGGATCGCGCGGGGATCGTGCACCGCCTGGACAAGGAGACCTCGGGGCTCCTGCTGGTCGCCAAAACAGATGTCGCGCTCCGGAAGCTCGGCGCCGATCTCGCGGCGCGCCGGATCGTGCGCCGCTACGCCGCCCTTTCGTGGGGCCACATCACGGGCGACCGTCTGACCGTCGACAAACCCGTCGCGCGCGATCCGCGAGACCGAAAGCGCATGGCAATCGTCAGTACAGGACGAGCGGCGAAGACGGATTTCGTGCGACTGGCGCGGTTCGAGTCAGTCGACTTGTTGCGTGCGCATCTCCACACCGGTCGCACGCATCAGATCCGCATACATCTCGCATCGGTGGGACACCCTGTGGTGGGGGATGACATGTACGGTGGAGGCGGTGGACGTCGGCTCGTTGAGCTGCCGCAGCACCGGCATTTCCTCCATGCGGCATGGCTGATCTTCCCGCACCCGGTCACCGGCGAATCCGTTGAGCTTCGCTCGCCCCTTCCGGCCGAGCTGCAGCGATCCCTCGCTGCAGTCGCGGAGTCGGAGGAGTTGCTCGCGCACCCGGATCCGCTGAACGATCTTGGCTTCTACCGCCTCACTACCTGACGCTGCTCCTGACATAGCGCCCCGCCAGCTGCTCCTCTTCAAGCTGGCGGATCGTATCGGTGGGATCGAGCTGGAGACCGTGCGGGAGATCCTTCCGCCTTCTCCCGCGACGCGTCTCCCCGGGGCGCCCCCGTACGTCCGGGGACTCATCAACGTCCGTGGAACGGTCATCACCGTCATCGACCTCGTCGCGCGCCTTTTCGGCCACCCGGCGCTCCCGGACGGTCCGGTCATGCTCGTCGATCACCAGAATCGGGCGATCGGCGTAGCCGTGGACGATGTTCTCGAGGTCAAACCATTCCCCCCGGACGGCTGGCAGACCCCAATTGGCGACCTTCTCCCTGGCGGAATCGTCTACGCCATGGGGGAGATCGACTCCCAAACCGTGCTCCTGCTCGACATTCGCGCAATGCTCACGAACGTGCTCGTTTAACGGAGGCTCAGGGTGAGTCACACTGTACTGATCTGCGATGACGCCGTCTTCATGCGGACGATGATCTCCGACATTCTCGAGGAGTCTGGCTACGAGATCGTCGGACAGGCCGAAACCGGCGTTCAGGCGATCGAGCGCTACAAGTCGCTCCGCCCCGACCTCGTGACGATGGACATCGTCATGCCGGACATGGGCGGCATCGATGCCGTCCGCGAAATCACGACCTTCGACGCGAACGCGAAGATCCTGATGTGCAGCGCGATGGGGCAGCAGGCGCTCGTCGTCGAGGCGATTCAGGCGGGTGCGAAGGACTTCGTCGTGAAGCCCTTCCAGCCGAGCCGCGTGTTGGAAGCCGTGCAACGAGTTCTTGGTTGAGGGGAGGTCCCGAGCAAAGCGAGGGACAATAATGGATCTCGCCAAGTACGCCGCGCTCTTTCAGTCCGAGAGCCGCGAGCAGCTCTCCACGATGAACGAGGAGCTGCTCGCGCTCGAGCGTTCGCCCACGGCCTCCGAGCCGGTGGACGCCGTCTTTCGCGCCGTGCACACGATGAAAGGCATGAGCGCGACGATGGGCTACGCGACGGTGACCGCGCTCGCACACGAGCTCGAGTCGCTGCTCGATCGCGTGCGCCACGCGGAGCTTGCCGTCGATCGCACGGTGACGGACACGCTCTTCGCGGCGGTCGACGCGCTCGAGCGTGCGGTGGAAATCGAGGTCGCGGGCGGCTCCGCCGAGAGTGCGGCGGCGTCTGCGCTCGATCAGCTGCGGGAGTTGGCGCGCGCGCGTGGCGCCGCGCCGATGCCTCTGCACACGCAGGAGTTCGCGATTCCCTCGGCGACGCAGGAATTCGCGATTCCAACAGCGACGCAGGAGTTCGCGATTCCCTCGGCAACGCAGGAATTCGCGATTCCCACCGCGACGCAGGAATTCGCGGTCCCGAGCGCCGCCAGGGCGAGCGTCGCGAAGGGGCCGCGCACGGTGCGCGTCGAGCTCCGCCGCCTGGACGGGCTCACGAATCTCGCGGGCGAGCTTCTCGTCGCGCGCGGCCGACTCACCGACGTCGCGAACGAGCTCGCGAGCCCCGCGCTCGACGAAGCGCTCGCGCAGGCGTCGCGGCTCATCTCCGACCTGCACGACGAGATCATGGCCAGCCGCATGGTCCCCGTGGGGCAGGTCTTCGACCGCTTTCCGCGACTCGTCCGCGACGCCGCACATTCGCTCGGCAAGGAGATCGAGCTCACGCTCAATGGCCGCGAAATCGAGCTCGATCGCTCGATGCTCGATGAGGTCGGCGAGCCGATCGTGCATCTGCTGCGCAACGCCGCCGATCATGGCATCGAGCTCCCGGATGTGCGCGAGCGCGCGGGCAAGCCGCGCGCGGGGCAGCTCACGCTCACGGTCACGCGCGAGCGCCAGATGGTGACGATGCGCATCACCGATGATGGCCGCGGCATCGATCGCAGTCACGTGCTCGCGCGCGCGCGGGCGGAAGGGCTGGTCGACGCGACCGTCGAGTCGCTCGATGATGAGCAGCTCGTGCGCATCATCGCTCGACCGGGCTTCAGCACGGCCGAGAAGGTGACGGACCTCTCGGGGCGCGGCGTCGGCATCGATGTCGTGCTCACGCGCGTGCGCACGCTCGGCGGCGCGGTCGAGATCGCGTCGAGACCGGGCGAAGGGACGACCGTCACGCTGCGACTGCCGGTGACGCTCGCGATCGTGCGCGCGCTGCTCGCACGCGTGGATGGCGAGATGTACGCAGTGCCGATGACGCACGTGCGGGAGACGGTCGAGCTGCGACAGGCAGCGCGCCGGCGCGTGCAGGGGCGCGAAGTGATGCTCCTGCGAGACGAGGTCATTCCGCTCGTGCTCTTTCGCGAGATCATCGGGCTTCCGGAGGCGCGTCTCATGAGCGCCGACGGCTCGACGCAGGTGATCGTGATCGAGAGCGATGGACGCAGGACCGGGCTCGTCGTCGACGAGTTCGCGGGAGAACAGGACATCGTCGTGAAGGGCTTCGACGGTGTGCGCGATGGGCTTGCGTTGTTCAGTGGCGCAACGATTCTGGCCGACGGCGCGCCAGCGCTGATCGTCGACGTTAGCAGTCTCAATTAGGGAGCGCACGATGGCGGACCTGCTGCAACTCAATACGATGGAGCTCGATGCGCTCCGGGAGACTGCGAACATCGGCGCCGGCCATGCCGCTACCGCGCTCTCGCAGATGACCAGCAACACGATCATGATCACGGTGCCGACGATCACGATCGCCGCGCTCGAGGACGTGCCGTCGCGCATCCTCCCCGAGGAGGAGCCGATCGTCGCGGTGCTCATGCAGATGATGGGCGACCTGACGGGGCGAACGCTGCTCGTCTTTCCGCACCCCACCGCGATTCGGCTCGCCCAGCTCATGCTGCGCCGCCCGAACGTTCCGGAGGCGCCGTTCGGTGATCTCGAGCAGTCGGCGATCAAGGAGGCGGGCAACATTCTGAGCGGCGCCTACATGAACGCGCTGAGCGAGTTCATGGGACTCATGCTGCTCCCGTCGCCGCCGAGCCTCGCCATCGACATGTCGACTGCGGTGCTCAACACGGCGTATCTGCAGTTCGGCACCGAGCGCGACATGGTCGTCGCGGTGGAGACGCAATTCTTTCTGCAGGGCGAGGGCGAAGAGCTGCGCGGCTTCTTCCTTCTCCTGCCCGACGCCGCATCCCTCCAGGTCATCCTGCGCGCCGTGCGCGTGCTATGAACGGGAACGGAGCCTCGACCACGCCGATCTCCGAGCGCGACCGCGATATTCTGCGGTCGTTCGTGAAGCGCATCGACGGCTCCGACGCTGGCGCGCACAACAACCTGGGCGTCCTCTACTACAACAAGGGGATGTACGAGGACGCGGTCGCGGCATTCGCGCGCGCTCTCGAGCTCGACCCGAAGATGCAGGTGGCGCAGCGCAACCTCGAGGTCGCGTACTTCCACACGGGCTACTACGATCGCCGCGTCGCCGAGCTGCGCGAGAAGCTCCGCGCGCACCCGGATGACCGCGACTCACGCTGGGAGCTCGGCCGCGCCTATTCCGCCATTGGCGATGCCAAGGAAGCCGTCGCCGAGTTCAACGCGATCCTGCAGTATGCGCCGAATGATGTCGGCGCGATCGTGCAGCTCGGACTCGCGGAGAAGGCGGGGGGCGATCTCGAGAAGGCGCAGTGCTGGCTCGATCGCGCGCTCGCGCTCGACGAGAAGAGCCCGCTCGTGCATCAGTACCTCGGCGAGGTGTTCTACAACCGCGGCCTCAACGACCAGGCGCTCGCCGCGCTGCATCGCTCGATCGAGCTCTCGCCGGAGAATGGCGACGCCCACTACCTGATCGGCTTCGTGCTCGGTGACATGGGCCGCCACGAAGAGGCGCGCGCCTCGACGAAGCGCGCCATCCAGCTCAACCCGTCGCTGTCGCGCGCCCAGGCGAATCTCTCGATCGATCGCTACAACAGCGCGCGGTACAACGAGCTCGTGCCCGAGCGACAGGAGCGCCGCTCCTCCGCGCTCGAGCTGTCGACGGACGGCCACCTCGCGCACTACAATCTCGGCCTCGCCTTCCGCCAGAAGGGCTACTACGCCGAGGCGCTCAAGGAATACCGTCTCGCGCTCGACCGCAACGAGGATGAGAATCTCGTTCGGCAGGCGATGGCCGAGGTGCATCTGCTCAAGAAGGATATCTCGGCCGCCATCGAGATCTACGACCAGATACTTCTCACGCAGAAGGATTCGCCCAAGCTCTGGTGCGAGCGCGGTGTGGCGCTCCACCAGCAGGGACAGCACGCCGCGGCCGCGGCGAGCTATCGTCGTGCGCTCGAGCTCGATCCGGCGTATGCGATCGCGCACAACAACCTCGGCGTCGCGCAGTACCACGCGGGCGAGTCGGAAGGCGCGGTGGATTCCTTCCGCGCCGCGCTGTCGTCGCAGCCGAACTTCGTGAAGGCGTGGCTCAACCTCGCGCTGCTCCTGTTCCGCGGAAAGCGCCTGCAGCTGGGACTCGAGTCGTATCGCCAGGTGCTGAGCATCGAGCCGGAGCAGGCGGTCGCGTGGAACGGCGTCGGGCTCGTGCTCGCGGAGCTCAAGAAGTTCGAGGACGCGCGCAATGCCTTCAATCGCTCGATCCAGGCGCGCCCGAACTTCGCCGAGGCGCATTACAATCTCGGCTTCACGCTCTCGAACCTCGGCGACTTCGAGGGCGCGCTGCGCTCGACCAAGCGCGCGCTGGAGCTCGATCCGTACTACACGGCACAGAAGTTCGAGCTCGCAATCGATGTCGAGTATGAGGATCCGGATCTCTCCATTGCGCCGGAGCTCGGCGGCACCGAGCGCGCGGCGGCGAACATCGAGAGCTTCGCGTTCGACGTGGAGGTGCTCGACTCGCTCTTCACGGAACTCGCGCCGGCGATTCCGGAGCCCGTGGCCGAGGTCGCGACGCCGGCGCCCGTGGAAGAAGCGCCCGAGCAGTACTTCGTGCTCGCGCACGACTATCTCGCGAAGGGGATGCTCGACCGCGCGGCGGTCGAGGCGAATCGTGCGCTCGTGCGCGGCGCGCCGACGGCCGAGGGCTTTCTGATTCTCGGCGACATCTTCATGCGCCAGGGGCTGTTCGGCGAGGCGCTCGAGCGTTTTCGCAGTGCGCGCCAGACCGCGCCGCTCGAGCCGAAGCTGCTCGCCGGCGAGACGCGCGCACTGCTCGCGATCGGCCGGGTGGTCGAGGCGCGCGCGACGGCCGAGACGCTGCTCGGCGTCGATGGCGGCTCGGTGGAGGCGCTGTTGCTCACCGCTGCGGCGCGCGCGCGGGCGGGAGATCCGTCGGCTGCGCGCGAGCTGCTGCGCAGCGCGCGGCGGCTCGCCCCTGCGCGCGCGGACGTGCTCAAGGAGTTCGGCGACGTGGCGCGCGCGGCCGGCGACATCGACGGCGCGATCGCGGCGTATCGCAACGCGCTCGACCTCGATCGCGACTTCGCGGTGGTGCACTACGAGCTCGCGCGACTGCTCGCCGAGCGCGGCGAGCCCGGCAAGGCGGAGGAGTCGCTGCTCGCGGCGCTCGAGGCGGTGCCGACGTACGTGGAGGCGATGCTCGCGCTCGCGAACGTGCGCCGCCGCTTTGGTCGGGTGGACGCGGCGCTGCCGCCGCTGATCGAGCTGCTCCGGCGGGACCCGTACAACATCGACGCGCTGCTCTCGCTGAGCGAAGTGCTGCTCGAGCTCGATCGCCACGACGACGCTGCGATCTCGATCGATCGCGTGCTCCGCTTCGATCCGCGGCACGTGCTCGCGTTGTTCCTCAAGGGGCAGCTGCTCGCGGACCGCCACCGCTACCGCGAGGCGATCGCGATGTGGCAGCGCGTCGTGGAGCTCGAGCCCGATGGCGAGCACGCGCGTCGCGCGCGCCGGGAGTCGCGCACCGCTGCCGATCTGCTGCGCATCTTCCGCAGCCGAAAGGAGGTTGCGTAAATGGCGATCGAGGGGCCGCTTCGCGAGCTCGGCATCCACGATGTCTTCCAGCTGCTCGATCTGAGCCGGAAGACGGGTGCGCTCACGGTCACCTCCGTGTTGCGCGACAATCAGGGCACCGTGTACTTCGATCGCGGCGCCGTGGTGTTCGCCGCCATTCGCAGCAATCCGCATCCGCTCGGCGAGCTGCTGCTGCGCGGCGGCAAGATCACCGAGGCGGACCTCGCGCGCGCGCGCGACGCGCAGCGCGGGATGCAATCGCGTCGCAAGCTCGGCGAGCTGCTCGTGGAGAGTGGAGCGCTCACGAGCAAGGAGCTCGCGCGGCACGTGCGCTTCCAGGTGGAGGAAGTGGTGTTCGAGCTGATGTCGTGGCGCGAGGGCTTCTTCTCCTTCGAGGAGCAGGAGGTGAACGACGCGGCGGCCGAGGCGAACATCCGCATCTCCACGGAGTCGCTGCTCATGGAAGCGGCGCGCCGGATCGATGAGTGGTCGCGCATTGAAGGGAAGGTCGCGCACCTGGGCGTCGTGCCGGTGCTCGCGCCTGTGGCAGAGGATCATCCCGGCTTCCTCGATCTGCGCCCGCGCGAGTGGGAAGTGCTCGCGGAGATCGACGGCACGCGCGACCTGCGCGCGATCGCAATGCTCCTCGCGCAAAGCGAGTTCGACGTCGCGCGCGTCGCGTACGGTCTGCTCTCGACGGGGATCGTCGAGCTGCGAAATGGCGTACATCCAGGCGTCGCGGTCGCCGACGATGGCGCGACGCCGGCGTCGCCGACGACGGTCGCCCCGCTCGAGGCTGCGGCCTCCGCGCTGCATTCGGGCGATCCGCAGGTGGCGCTCGCGATCTGCGAGCGGATCACGGCCGAGTCGCCGGAGCTCGCGGTGGGGCATCTGCTCCTCGCTCGCGTGCTGAACCGGCTGGGGCGGCAGGACGAGGCCGCGCGCGCCGTCGCCCGGGGACTCGAGGCGGATCCGCTCAACGCCGAGCTGCACGCGGAGAACGGCTACAATGCGGCGTGGTGCGGCGACTATCTCGATGCGCTCGCGTCGTGGGAGCGCGCCCTTCGATTGAATCCCGGCAGTCCCGACGCTCAGCGAATCCGAGCAGCTCGCGATGCGGCGAGCCGTCTGCGCTGTCTGCTGCAGGAGCACCTCGATGTCGGATGAAATCCGGAGGCTGAGCGAGGAGCTCGCGCGCGATCCGTCGAGCCTCGTATTCATGCAGCTCGGCGAGGCGCTGCGCCGCGCCGGGCAGCTCGACCTCGGGCTCAAGGTGGCGAATCGCGGACTCGAGCGGCACGCGCACAACGCGGACGCGCACGACCTCCTCGCGCGAATCCGTGTGGACCGGGGCGAGCTGCAGGAAGCCTTCGACGAGTGGGACATGGTCTTGCGCCTCGCGCCCAGCCACGTGGGCGCGCGGAAGGGAATGGGCTACGTCCTCTTCAAGCAGGGGAAGCTGGCCGAGGCGGAGGCGCATCTGAGCACGGCTGCGACGCACGATCACGACGACTCGTCGATCGCGACGGCGCTGCGAATGGTGCGGCGCCTGCTGCGCTACGCACACGTCGCCGGAAATGGCAACGGAGGCGTGCCGGGGCACTCCGAGCTGCTCGCGGCGCAGCAGCGCGTGGAAGAGGAGGCGCGCCTGCTCTTCGCCGACATCCTCGGCGAGGGTGAGCACACCGCGCTGCTCCTAAACGCCGACGGGCTCGTCGCCGCCGGACTCTACGTGACCGCGGATGGCGCCGACGTCTCGCAGGAAGTAGGCGCCGCGCTCACGGGCGTGCGCGACGAGGCGCTGCGCGCCGTGCGGCACCTCGACCTCGGCGCCTGGAAGGCGGTGGTGTACGAGACGGATCTCGCGACGATCGCGCTCGCGCCGGCCATCGATGAGTCGATGGTGCTCGTCGCTGCGGGACGCTCTGTGCCGCTCGGCTTCGTGCGCCGCGTGCTCGATCGCTGCGTGCAGCGTGCGACCGCGTGGCTCGAGGAGGTCGCATGAGCGCATCGCCATTCGAGAGCGTACTGGCGGGGCTGATTCGGCAGCGCGGTGTGCTCGGGTGCCTCGTGGTGGGCGAGGCCGACGGAATCATCATCGACTCGAACGTGCAGGTGGGCATTCAGTCGAACGTCGTCGCCGCGCTCTCGGCCGCGCTCTATCGCAAGGCGCGACTCTGCTCGGCGGCCGCTGGGCTCAGCACGATCGGCTTTCTCCAGCTCGAGGCGGAGAAGGGACACATCTGCGCGATCGGGCGGGATGGCCTGGTGCTGGTGACGCTGGCCGAGCCGCGCGCACACATCGGACTGATTCGAGGCGCGATGCTCGAGTCGTTGAGGGCGCTCGCGTGAGAACCCATGTCGCGGAGCCGTGGATCGAAGCTCCGCTCCAGACCTTCGTCGATGACGCGCAGGCGCTCTTCGCGCTTCTGTTGCACCCGAATGGCCGGGTGATGGGGCAGTTCGGCTTCACGCGCGCCGTGGACGTCATGGCGGCGTGCGCGCTGGCGGCGGCGATCCATGCGTCCGCCGGCGAGCTCGGACGCGAGCTCGACGGCAAGCCCTTCCGCGAGCTGTATCATGCGGGGCGCGACCGGCAGATCTTCATCGGCGATGTCCCGACCACCCGGCACCCCTTCGTTTTTCTCACTGTTTTCGATGCCGAAAGCTCACTTGGGCTCGTTCGCATCTACTTTGAGGAGTTATGCGCGCTGCTCCAGCACGCGCAGCCGCCGGCACTACCGGAGACGCCGATCGCCGATGCGTCTCTCGAGCAGGATCTGAATCGCAATCTCGCCGTCTTGTTCGGCCGCGCACCGCACGCGGCGAACGATGGCGAGTCGTCCATCTCCTTCGCCTGACACGCCGTGTCTCTGGTCAACTACGCCACTCGTGAGATCACCTGCAAGATCGTGTACTACGGTCCAGGGCGATCGGGGAAGACGACGAATCTGCATTACATTTACGAGCAGGTTCCGGGCGATCGCAAAGGGCAGATGGTCTCCCTCGCGACGCAGACGGATCGCACGCTCTTCTTCGACTTCCTGCCGCTCGACCTCGGCACCATTTCGGGGTTCTCGACGCGCTTCCAGCTCTACACGGTCCCCGGTCAGGTGTACTACCAGGCAACGCGGAAGCTCGTGCTGCACGGCGCCGATGGCGTCGTATTCGTCGCCGACAGTCAAGCGCGGCAGCTCGCCGAGAACGTCGAGAGCATGCAGGACCTACACGCGAATCTGGCGGAGCACAACATCGACGTGCGCACCATGCCGCTCGTGCTTCAATACAACAAGCAGGATCTGCCGCGCTCGCTCATCTCGAGTGTGCCCGAGCTCGAGGACGCGTTGAATTTCCGCGAGGTCCCTTCGTTTGCGGCGGATGCTCTGCACGGCACCGGCGTCTTCGAGACGCTGCGCGGGATCGCGGGGCTCGTGCTCCGTCGCCTGAGCGCGGGCACGAGCAGCCCACCGGCCGCCGCTGCCGCGGGAGGCCGCTGACGGTGGATCTCGATCCGCGCTATCGCTTCGAGAATTACATAGTAGGGGGCGCCAACAGGCTCGCCGTGTCCGCGGCGCGAGCGGTGGGGCAGTCCCCGGGCACGTCGTACAATCCACTGTTCATCTACAGCAGCTCGGGGCTCGGCAAAACGCATCTGATGCTCGCGATCGGGCATCTCGCGCGCCAGCTCAATCCGCAGCTCACGGTGGAGTATGTCACGCTCGAGGAGTTCATCGAGGAGCTCAACCACGCGATCGGCGACAGCGCGATGGAGCTCTTCAAGCGGCGCTTCCACATGGTCGACATGCTGCTCCTCGACGACGTGCAGTTCCTCGCCGGGCGCAAGGAGACGCAGAGCGAAATGCTTCGTCTCTTCAACACGCTGCAGCGTGCGGGGAAGCAGGTGGTGCTCACGAGCGATCGCCCGCCCTCGGAGATCGCGGATCTCGACGAGCGGCTGATCACCCGCCTCACCGGTGGACTCGTTGTGGATGTCGGCACCCCGGACTACGAAACGCGCGTCGCGATTCTGCGGAGCAAGTGCGCCGAGCGCGGCGTCGTATTCGAGGAAGGCGTGCTCGACGAGGTTGCGCGCATCAACTTCACGAACGTGCGCGAGCTGCAGGGCGCGCTCAACCGCCTCATCGCCTGCCAGACGCTCGAAGAGGCACCGGTGACGGCGCGCAGCGTGCGCGAGCTGCTCGGCGAGAAGCCCGACACGCCGCTGCTCGTGCCCTCGCAGGCGCGCGGACAGGAGTTCGCGAGCTTCCTCTCGGATTTGAGCGAGGTCGTCTCGCAGCACATCGACAGCTGGCGCGTGCGCGTCGTCGAGGCGATGACGTACTGGCACCAGCTCGGCTACGTCACGCTTCTGCTGGAGCGCACGCTCGAGGCCACCGATGAGCCGGACGTCGACACGCTGCTTTCGCGTTTCGAGGCATCGATCCGGCGGCTGCGCGAGCTCGAGGCGGAGGCGTCGAAGATCGATGCGCACCTCGCGGCATCGGAGCTGTTCAAGGATCCGGAGCGTGTGGGCGAAGCGGAGCTCGTGCTCGCGCGACTCGTGGGCGGCGCGGAGCCGCCGCCGGGCCCCGATCCTGCGCTCACGCGCGCGGAGCTCGAGGTTGGCGCGTCCAATCAGCTCGCGGTGCACGCCGTCGACACGATCATCGACGAGCCCGGGAAGAAGTACAATCCGCTCTTCGTGTACGGCCCGAAAGGCGTGGGGAAGACCCACCTGCTGAACGCGCTCGGCAACGAGCTCGTGGCGCAGAGCGGCGGCGCGTTCACCGTCGCGTTGGTGAACGCCTCGCAGTTCATCGATGAGCTCATCCAGGCGCTGCAGGATGAGCAGATCGAGAAGTGGCGCGCGCGCTACCGCGTGATCGACGCGCTCATTCTCGACGACGTCGACAAGTGCGCGGGGAAGGAGCGCTCGCAGGAGGAGCTCTTCCACATCTTCAACAGTCTGTTCTACAACGGCCGCCAGATCGTGTTCGCGAGCGTGCACGCGCCCAAGGCGATCGAGGGGCTCGAGGAGCGGCTTCGCTCGCGCTTCGAGGGCGGGCTCGTCGTCGAGATTCATCCGCCGGACCACGCGCTGCGCGAGAAGTTGTACGCGCGTTACCTCGCCGACGTGGGAGAGCGGCTCGATCGCCCGCTCATCGACTTTCTCGCGTCGCGCTCGGTCGCGAGCGTGGCCGAGATGCGGGCGACGATCGACCGGTTGATCAAGGCATCGGGCGTTGTCGGGGTGCCGCTCACCGCATCATTCGCGCGGAAGGAGCTGGAGGGCGGCGCCGTGGCGCCCGCGCCCTCGAAGCAGTCGAACGGCCTCGACGCCGATCCGTTCTTCCTCGACGAGGAGAAGATCCTCTGGGACTGGCCCGACGTCACCGGTCGCGCCATCGAGGAGTTCCGGTAGATGGCGATCAAGGGGAGCCTGCGCGAGGCGAGTCTGCCCGACGTGCTGCAGCTGCTGGCGATGGGGCAGAAGACGGGATGCCTCAGCGTCACCGACCGCAACAATTTCGGCTACATCTACTTCGACCGCGGGCGCATCTCCTACGCGTCGATCGTGAACCGGCGCGACCGCCTGGGCGACACGCTCGTGAAGAACAACGTCATCACGCAGCGCGAGCTCGATGCTGCGATCGATGCGCAGGCGACGCAGCAGCGGAACAAGCGGCTGGGCGAGATCCTCATCGAGCAGCAAATCCTCACGCGCGAGGAGCTGCACCGCTACATCCGCATTCAGATCGAAGAGGCCGTCTACTATCTCTTCACCTGGATGCAGGGGACGTTCAGCTTCGAGGCGGACATGCGCCCCGAGGATCACGACGTCCTCGTCTCGATCAATCCGGAGTCGCTGCTGCTCGAGGGTGCGCGCCGCGTCGACGAGTGGAGCCTCATCGAGAAGAAGGTGCCGAGCTTCGATCTCATCTTCGAGCTCGACGTTGGGCGCCTCGCCGTGAGCGATGCGCAGCTCACGCCCGCGCAGCAGCAGCTCACGCCGCTGATCGACGGACGCCGCGACGTCACCGTGCTCATCGACATGTCGGGGCTCGGCGACTTCGAGGTGGGGAAGGCGCTCTACGGCCTTGCGACGGCGGGCTTCATCCAGCGCGTGGGCAAGTCGCGCCCGCAGGACGACGTCGTGCGCGAGGCGCGCGTGGAAGAGCATCGCAACCTGGGCGTCGCCTTCTACCGCACCGCGATGTTCGAGGAGGCGACGCGCGAGTTTCGCCGCGTCGTCGAGCTGCAGGACAGCGACGTGCACGCACGTTTCTTCCTGAGCCTCGTCTCGATGCGTGAAGGGCGCTGGTCGGAGGCGGTGATCACGCTCCGCGAGGCGGCGGCCCAGCCGACCGTGCGTCCATCGATCTTCCACAATCTCGCCTACGCGCTCGAGCGGCTCGGGCATCTCGATGAGGCGCGCGAGATGCTGCAGGAGGCGATCACCCGCGGCGGCGGCGATGACCCGCGTATCCGTACGTCGTTTGGCGTGCTCGCGCTGCGCACAGGCGAGGTCGAGGAGGCGAATGCGTCGTTCAACTCGGCGCGCGCGCTGCTCGGGAAGCGGCTGCCGTCGCCGGCGTGGTTCCACTACGCGTCACTCGCTGCGGGACTCGCGGGCGATCTCGATCGCGCGCTCGAGCTCATCACCGAAGGGGTGAAGGCGCATCCGCAGGCGGCGGTGCTCGGCAACACGCTGGCGGCGGTGCAGGAGCGGCGCGGCGACTACAGCGCGGCGGCGAAGGCGGCGGAGGCGGCGATGGGGGACGGGAGCACGATTCCGCAGCTGCACAAGAATCTCGGCGACTACTTTTATCGCGCGCTTCGCTACGAGGAGGCGCTCGATCAGTACCAGCGCGCGATCAAGCTCAACCCCGCGCTCGGCGACGACGTCTACTTCAAGCTTGGCAACATCCGCTTCAAGTGGCAGGAGAAGGAGCAGGCGCTCGCGTACTGGGAGCGCTCGCTCGCGCTCAACCCCGACAACGAGATTCTTCGCACGAACCTCGAGCTCGCGCGCACGCAGCGATCATGACGGATGGCGCGCTGGACGACGGCTACGGAACGCTCACGGACAAGATCACGCGCGAGCGCGGCTTCGGCTGCGCGAGCTACAAGGAGAAGTGCGTGCGCCGGCGCATCGCGGTGCGGATGCGCGCGCGCGGCGTGCACACCTTCGAGGAGTATGCGCTGGTGCTCGATCGCGACGCGCGCGAGTACGACCTGCTGCTCGACGCGCTCACGATCAATGTCACGAAGTTCTTTCGCAATCCGGAAACCTTCGCGGCCATCGACCGCGAGCTCGTGCCTGCACTGTACGCGCGCGCCGAGCCGCAGCTCCGCATCTGGAGCGCGGGGTGCGCATCCGGCGAGGAGCCGTACTCGCTCTCGATGCTCATGCACCGCTACGCCGTCGCGCACGGTAAGCGCTTCGAGCGCGTCGAGGTGCTCGGCACCGATCTCGATAAGGCGAGCCTCGCCACGGCCGAGCGCGCGACCTATCTCGAGGCGACACTGGCCGACACGCCGACGGACATTCGGCAGATGTATTTCTCGATGCAGCCGCCCTATCGCATCCACAGCGAGGTGCGCGCACGCGTCCAGTTCCGCCGCCTCGATCTGTTGCGCGAGCCGTTCCCCGAGCCGCAGCACATGATCGTGTGCCGCAACGTGATCATCTACTTCGATCGCCCGACTCAGGAGGAGCTGTTCGAGAAGTTCGCCGCGGCGCTCCTCCCCGGCGGCTTTCTCGTGCTCGGCCGCGTCGAGACGCTGTTCGGCCCCGCGCGCACGAAGTTCGCTCCGGTGGACAGCCGCGAGCGTCTGTTCAGGCGCGTATGAAGGAGATCACCGTGCGCGTCGCCGACGCCGCCGTGGGACAGGGCGACGTACTCCTGTCCACCCTCGGACTGGGCTCGTGCATCGCGATCGCGCTCTATGATTCCCGCGCGCGGGTCGCGGGGCTCGCGCACATCCTGCTGCCGAGCGAGGCGCTCGCGCGCGACCGGGAGAATCGCGCGAAGTTCGCGCAGACGGCGGTGCCGCTGCTGCTCGAGCGCATGCGCGCGATCGGCGCGCGCGACTCGAACATCGTGGCGAAGCTCGCTGGCGGGGCGAGCATGTTCACCTCGCTCCTCACGCAGGGCGGCCCGCCCATCGGCGAGCGCAATCTCATCGCCACGCGCCTCGCGCTCGCGAGCCATGGCATTCGCATCATGGGCGAAGATGTGGGCGGCGGCCACGGACGCAGCGTGTTTCTGCACGGCTGCGATGGGCGAGTCGAGGTCAAGTCGATGGGGAAGGGCTGTGTCATCCTCTAGCCGCCTGCCGTCGGTGCTCGTCGTGGACGACAGCGCCTTCATGCGCAAGCTCGTCACGGAGCTCATCGAGGGATCGAGCGAGTTTCGCGTGATCGGCACCGCGCGCCACGGTCTCGATGCGCTGCAGAAGGTGCAGACGCTCGACCCCGACATCGTGACGCTCGATATCGAGATGCCGGAGCTCGATGGCCTCGGCGCGCTCGAGCGCATCATGCGCGAGGCGCCGCGCCCGGTCGTGATGCTCACGGCGGCGTCGGGCGCCGGCGATGAGTTGGCGCTGCGCGCGCTCGAGCACGGAGCGGTGGAGTTCGTGCGCAAGCCGTCGGGACCCATCAGCCTCGATCTCGCGAAGATCCGCGACGAGCTGCTCGTCGCGCTGCGCGCCGCGGCGCAGGTGAATCTCGAGGGCGTGCACGATCTGGCGCCGCGCGCCGCGCGCGTGCCGGCTGCGGCGAGCGCGCCCGGTGGCGCGTCGGGCCGCGTGATCGCGATCGCGGCCTCCACCGGCGGCCCGCGCGCACTCGCGGAGCTGGTCCCGGCGCTGCCCGCTCAGCTGGATGCATCGGTGCTCATCGTGCAGCACATGCCTCCCGGATTCACGAAGACGCTCGCCGATCGGCTCGACTCGCTCAGCGCGCTCACCGTCCACGAGGCGGTGCATGGCGAGACGATCGAACCGGGGCATGTCTACCTGGCCCCAGGCGGACAGCACATGCGCCTGAAGAGCCTCGGCCGCGAGCGCGTGATCGCACTCGACGACTCCCCGCCCGTGTGGGGCGTGCGTCCATCGGCGGATCCGCTCTTTCGCTCGGTGGCCGATGCGGCGGGGAGCGCAGCGATCGGGGTCGTGCTCACGGGGATGGGCCGCGATGGCGCGGCCGGGCTCCGCACCATCCGCGACGCCGGCGGCACCGGCATCGCGCAGGATAAGGAGAGCTCCATCATCTTCGGGATGCCGCAGGCTGCCGCAGTGGCCGGAGGTGCGACGTACGTGCTCCCCCTCGCCGCGATCGCTCCCGCGCTCGCGAGCCTGGTGCGCCCCGGCGCGGATGTGACCGCGACCGGAGGCGACCGGTCCTTGTTGGGGGGCGGGAGCGGCCAATGACTGCGAATATCGATTCGACGATGCAGGAGGCGGCGACGCTCACGGAGCTGCTCCTCATGCGCCAGGGCGCCGAGTACTTCGCGCTCGTGCTGACGGCGGCCATGGTGGCGATGGAGCGTCCTGCTCTCGCGCCGCTTCCGGAAGCGCCCGTCTCACTGCTCGGCATGCTCTCGAGCGATGGGCGCGCGATTCCGGTCTTTTCCGCGAGCCGCATTCTCGAGGTCGAGGGGCGCGAAGGCGGAGATGAGGTGCTCGTCATTGTTCGCGATGGCGAGCGGCAGGTTGGTCTGGTTGTCGATGAGGTCGAGGACGTGATCATGGCAGACATGACGACGATGCAACAGCCGATGAACTCGATGCGCGATGCTGGAATCGTGCGCGGTGTAGTGCGCTCGGGCCACCGTCTCGTGGCAGTGCTCGACGCGCGCGCGATCGTGCGCTTTGGTGCGCGAGCGATTCCGGAGCTCGCATGACCGCCACCATCGCCCAGCAGCTCGTCACCTTCCGCCTCGGCGACGATCAATTCGCGGTCGATGTCGCCGTCGTCGAGCGCGTGCTTCGCTACACCGCGCCATCGCAGGTGCCGAATCTCCCCGCGTGGATCGATGGCGTGATCGAGCACGGCGGCCGAGTGGTTCCGGTGATCGATTTGCGTACGCGTTTCAAGATGCCGCGCCTGGCGCCGCGACCGGAGCATCGGATTCTGGTGCTCGCGATCGGTGAGGAGTGGCTCGGGGTGACGGTGGACTCGGTGCACGAGGTGATGGCCGTGACGGCGGAGGAAATCGCGCCGCCGCCGCCGCTCTTTCGCGGGCTCGCCGCCGAATATCTGAAGGGACTCGTGCGAAGAGACGGATCGCTCCTCATCTTTCTCGATGTGGCGCGTGTCCTGACTTCCTCCGAGCTCCTCGAGCTGACTACCGCAACGGCGTCGAATGGCTGATACGGACGCCGCGACGTTTCGCGCGCGCTACGCCGCCATCGAGACACGGCTGGATGCGGCGACGGCCTCGACCGAGCGCGACGAGATCAAGGGCGAGATCATCGCGCTATTCAAGCAGGTCGAGCTCGAGCTCACGCAGCTGGGCGCGCTTCGCGAGGACGTGAAGAAGCTCGTCGAGAAGTGGAAGCAGGTGCAGCAGAGCTCCGCGCCGTCGATCGCGCCGGAATTCGGCAGCGATCGCCCCGTCGTCGTCGCCGATCACATCGGTGCGTCGACCTTTGTCGAGAAAGGCTGGAGCCTCATCTCCCTCGGCGACCACGAAGGCGCGGAGCGTGCGCTCAAGCGTGCGCTCGAGCTCTCGCCCAACGATCCGCAAACCGAGTCGCTGCTTGGCTGGGCGCAGATGCTCCAGGAGAAGTACGACGAGGCGCTGCTCAACTTCCAGAAGGTCTTGATGCGCCAGCCCACGAATTCGCTCGCGCGCATCAACCTCGGCTACATCTGCCTCAAGAAGCGGATCTTCGGCGAGGCGATCGAGCATCTGTCGAAGGCGATTCGCCTCGACAACGATCGCAAGGCGACGCTGTACGCGCATTTCTATCTCGGGCTCGTGTACGGCGAGCGAGAGATGTACGAGGACGCGCAGACTTTCTTCCGCAAGACGCTCGCGCTCGGCCCGAATCTCATCGAGGCGTACTACGAGCTGGGTCGCTCGCTCTGGTTCGACGGCAAGCGCGAAGAAGCGAAGCAGACTTGGCGCGACGGGCTCGCTGCCAACAAGTTCAATCCATGGGGAAAGCGCTGCGGGGAGATGTTGAAGCACGTCGAGGAGGGCGGGGCCCCGGCGCGAAACGGCTAGCGCTCGTCGCTCGCCTCACGCTGCTCGTACTCTTCGCTGCTCCGCGCGCGCCCGCGCAATCGCCGCGGCCCGAGCGTCTCGATCGCGGCCGCTTCACCATCGTTGCCTTTCCCGCGGATCTCACGCTCGCGCGCTCGCTGCTCGACGAGGCCGTGCGCACCGACACCTTTCCCGGCCTGCCGCGCCCACACGCGCGCGCGCTGATCGCAATCGCGCCCGACGTACAGCACTTTCGCGAGTGGACCGGCTCGGGTGCGCCGGAGTGGGGCGCTGCGATCGCGATCCCCGACGAGCATCGCATCGTGATGCAGGGAAGTGGCGCGGGCTCCGACGCGGGTGATCCGCGCTCCGTGGTGCGCCATGAGCTCGCGCATCTCGCGCTCCACGAAGCGCTCGGCTCGCTGCCTCCGCGATGGTTCGACGAGGGCTACTCCGGCTACGCCGCGGGCGAGTGGTCGCGCGACGAAGTACTCTCGGCGAATTTCGGGCTCGTGCTCTACGGCATTCCGGCGTCGCTCGATTCACTCGAGGATCGCTTTCAAGGCGGCGCGTCGCGCGCGTCGGGCGCGTATGCGCTGGCGTATCGCGCCGTGAGCGATCTCGCCGCGCTCGATCCACAGCGGGGACTCTCGCTCTTCTTCGAGTATTGGAAGGAGACCGGCTCGATGGATCAGGCGATGCGAAAAGCGTTCGGGCTCACGCAGAGCAGCTTCGAGTCCGAGTGGCGCGCGCGCACGATGCGACGATATGGATTGCTGGCGCTCGCGGCGAATCTCACGCTGCTCTTCGCGATTCTCGCGTTCCTGCTGCTGCCTCTGCTCTACCTGCGCCGCAGGCGCGACCAGAGACGCATGACCGCTCTCCGCGCAGCGGAGGCCGCGGCCGAGGCGGCGACCGCTGCCGCCACGGCGGCCGCATCGTCGGGCTCGCAGGCCGAGGCGCCGTAAACAAATCTTTTTTCGCGCACGCTCTCGCCTGAAGACTATCCGAAGTGGACTGGTCATTTGGACAGGTACGCGCCTGTTCTATTGACCGGTCAGGTCGCCATGAGTACCATTGCCGCAAGCCACGCTCGGTTCACCTCGCCAAAACTGTCGCAGCCGGCCCAGCACTCTCCAGCCGTTCTCGACGGCGTTCGGCTCTGGCGTCCCGAGCGCAAGCTTGTTTTGCCGCGTCCGTAAGCCGCCCAACTCCGCATTTCAGAGTTCCGCGCCGGCGAGGCATCCCCGCACTTTCCGCGAGCAACCCCCTGGTCCCCCACGCACCCCCAATCCTGATGACTGGTGTGGAGAAATCTTCCTCCGGAGGAATGATGCGACGGTCTTACGTGGTCGGCGTTATGGCACTCCTGTTCACGAGCGGTCGGCTCCTCGCGCAGGAGGGCTCGATCAGCGGCAAAGTCACCTCCGCGGCCGATGGGCAACCGATCCCTGGCGTCACGATCCTCGTGTCGGGCACGCAGGCCGGCGCCCTCACCAAGGATAATGGACGCTTCTCAATCACAGTGAAGCCGGGCACCTACACCGTGCAGGCGCGACGCATCGGCTTCGCGCCTGATTCGATCACTGGCGTCACTGTGACCGCCGCCGAAGGAGGCATCGCCGATTTCGTTCTGCAGCCCAGAGCCGCGCAGCTGGCGCAGATGGTCATCATCGGATACGGCACGCAATCGGCAAAGGACGTCACCGGCTCCATCGCGACCGTCGGCACCGAGCAGTTCAACCAGGGTCGCCTGGTGACGCCCGAAGAGCTGATTCAGGCGAAGGTTGCCGGCGTGCAAGTGATCAGCAACAGCGAGCCGGGCGGGGGCGTCACGATCCGCGTGCGCGGAGGCACGTCGGTGAACGCGTCGAATGACCCACTGTTCGTCATCGACGGTGTGCCGCTCGCGGTCGGCGGCGGCATCAACGATGGTCGAAACCCGCTCTCCTTTTTGAATCCGAACGATATCGAGAGCATGACGGTGCTCAAGGACGCATCGGCTACCGCCATCTACGGCTCCCGCGGCGCCAACGGCGTCGTGCTCGTGACGACGAAGTCGGGTAGGCCGGGCTCGCAGGTGAGCTACACGGTGACGACGTCGGCGTCCAACGTGGCGCGCGAGACCTCGCTCATGAACGCGGCGCAGTTCAAGGCTGCCGTGGAGCAGTTTGCGCCGTCGAATTTGTCGCTCATTGGCGACGCGAACACCGACTGGCAGAATGCGATCCAGCGCACTGGGTTCGGCCAGCAGCACGACCTCGCGTTCTCCGGCGGCAAGGACCAGATGATCTATCGCGTATCGCTCGGCTACCTCGATCAGTCGGGTGTCATTCGAGGAACGGACGCGCAACGCGCGTCACTCTCCTTCAACTACAGCGATCACTTCCTCGACGACCAGCTCGAGGTGCACACGAATCTGAAGGGAGCGCGCGGACACGACCTGTTCACGCCGCTTGGCGTCGTCGGTGCTGCGATCGCCATGGCGCCGACCGAGCCGATCATGAATTCCTCGGGCGGGTTCATGCAGTACTCCAATCCCCTCGGATCGAACAATCCAGTTGCCGATATCGACCAGCTCAGCGACCAGGGAATTGACTACCGCAGCGTGGGCAACATCGAAGTGAACTACCACGCGCCGTTCATCAAAGGGCTGACCGCGACGGTGCGCGGAGGCTACGACTACGGTAGAGCCGAGCGTACGCAGTTCTCTCCGAGTTACTCGCAGTTTCAGTTCGAGAACAGCACGGGCGGTACGTTCGCGCGCAACAATCCAAGCCAGATCAACACCGTGCTGGAGACGTTTGGCGACTACAAACACCGCTTCGAGAGCATCAAGAGCGATCTCGACCTCACCGGCGGTTACACGTACGAGAAGTTCAGCTACGACTCGACTCGTATCCTGGCGCAGGGGCTGACCACCGACCTCCTGGGCGACGGCGGCATCCCGGGTGCGAAGACGATGCAGAACACGCTCGACGAGCAGGAAGCGCTGCTGGTCTCCTTCTTCGGACGTGGCACCTGGACGTACAAGGACAGATACACGCTCATGGGAAGCGTCCGACGAGATGGATCGTCGAGGTTCGGACCTGCAAATCAGTGGGGTATTTTCCCCGCCGTCGCCGCCTCGTGGCGGATCATCGACGAACCGTTCATGCAGGACGTGAAGTGGCTCTCGGACCTGAAGCTCCGCGCCTCGTGGGGCGTGAACGGAAATCAGTCGTTTGGTAATTACCTCTTCTACAGCTCGTACCAAATCGGCGACGCCCTCTCGCAGGCGCAGTTCGGAAATGAGCTGGTGACCACGATTCGCCCGAGCGGAGTCGATCCGAACATCAAGTGGGAGGAAACCCGATCGACCGACGTCGGCATCGATTACGGCTTCGCCAAGAATCGATTCACCGGCACGATTGATGGGTACACGAAGAAGACGACCAATCTGATTTTTCTCACTCCCATTCCGGCGGGATCGAATCTCTCGAACTACGTGACGACGAACATTGGTAGCGTGCAGAATCGCGGCATCGAGCTTGGCTTTAATGCGCGCGTGCTGGACGCCCCCAAGGGCGGACTGACGTGGGACGCGAGCTTCAACGTCTCCAGAAACAGCAACAAGCTGCTGAGTCTCTACGGTGGCGCCTCGACGCAGATTCCGATCGGCGTGATCTCCGGAGGCGTCGGCAGCAAGATTCAGGTGCTCCAGCCGGGCATTCCGGTCGGCTCCTTCTTCGTCTTGCAGCACAAGGCTGTGAATCCGAAAGGCGCGACCGTCGATCTTCCCGACACCGCACTTTATGTCGATCAGAATGGCGACGGCATCATCAACCAGAACGACCTGCGGCCGTTCCACAGCCCCTTCCCGACGTGGATTTTCGGACAGTCGTCGCAGCTGCACTGGCGCCAGTTCGATGCCAGCTACACCATGCGCGCGAACGTCGGGAACTACGTCTATAACAACGTCGCATCGAATCAGGGTCACTACAGCAATGTTCAGGGCTCGGTGCCCCCGGCAAACCTTTCGACGTCCGTGCTCGAGACGAACTTCATCAATCCGCAGTACTTCTCGGACATTTACGTCGAAAACGCGTCGTTCCTGAAGATGGACAACATCATGATCGGCTACACCTTCCCGCGCTTCGGATCACTGAAGTCGCTGCGGATCTTCGGGTCGGTGCAGAACGTGTTCACGATCACGGGATATTCCGGCATCGATCCCGAGGCATCGAGCGTCGGCTTCATGACGAACGCCGGCAACACGTCTGCCTTCGGAATCGACAACAACCTCTACCCGCGCTCGCGTACGTATCTGGTTGGCGCGGGAATCGACTTCTGAGCGCGCGCTCCCAACTCATTCACTGACGAGACGGATACCATAATGAACCGGACCTCTCGAATCATCCTTGGCGCGGCGCTCGTGTCCTTTGCCGCGGTGAGCTGTACCGATCTCACGACGCTCCCCAAGAGCACTATCGGAAGCACGGCTGTCTTCAGCGACACGAACTCGTACAAGGCCTTCATCGCCAAGATCTACGGCGGGCTGCAGGTCAGCGGGCAGCAGGGCCCTGCCGGGTTGCCGGACATTACGACGCAGGACGAAGGCTTCTCACAGTACATCCGCCTGCTCTGGCAGATGGAGGAGCTCCCGACCGACGAGACGGTGATTGCCTGGAACGATCAGGGCGTGCAGGAGCTGAACACGCAGCTCTGGTCGTCCAATAATCAGTTCCTGGTCTCGATGTACTATCGCGTGTACTTCCAGGTCGCGATGGTGAACGAGTTTCTTCGTCAGACCACCGACGAGCAGCTCGCGTCGCGCGGCGTCAGCCCGGCGCTCACCGCGACGATTCATCAGTACCGCGCCGAGGCGCGCTTTCTCCGCGCGCTCAGCTACTGGCACGGCATCGACCTGTTCGGAAACATTCCGCTCGTGAAGGAAGACTTCGCACTCGGCACGACAGCGCCGCCGCAGGCGACGCGTGCGGACATCTATCAGTTCATCGTCGACGAACTGAATGCGATTCAGCCCGATCTCCCGGCAGCGCACGCGGGTGAATATGGTCGCGTCGACCAGGGCGCCGTCGCGATGCTGCTGGCGAAGGTCTATCTCAATGCGCAGGTCTACACCGGCACCGACCACTATGCGGACGTGATCACCGCGCTCGGTCCTGTACTCGCGCCGTCCGTGTATCAGCTCGATCCGAGCTACCAGCACCTCTTCCTGGCGGACAACAACACCTCGCCGGAGCTCATCTTCGTCGTACCGTTCGATGGGGTGCACTCGCAGTCGTTCGGCGGCACGACGTTCCTGACGCACGCGGAGACCGGCGGCTCGATGAGCCCCGCGACCGTTGGCATTGATGGCGGATGGTACGGGTTGCGCGTGCGCAAGGAAGCCTCAATGCTATTCCCCAGCATTCCTGGCCCCGATCATCGCGCCGACTACATCTACACGCCCGGCCAGACCATCGGTGTCACCAACCTCACTGACTTCAGCACGGGCTACCTGGCCTCGAAGTACCGCAACGTGAAGTCGGATGGCACGCCCGGTCAGGTTCCCGGATTCTCCGACGTCGATTACCCGATGTTCCGGCTTGGCGATGCGTACCTGATGTATGCCGAGGCCGTGCTTCGCGGCGGCGGTGGCACGCGCGCCCAGGCGCTCCTGTACGTGAATGCGCTGCGCGATCGTGCATACGGCAACACCAGCGGCGACATCACGGATGCTGAGCTCACACTTGATTTCATCAAGGACGAGCGCTCGCGCGAGCTGCTTTGGGAGGGACATCGCCGCACGGACCTGATCCGCTTCGCCGATTTCACCGAAAACGATGTCTGGCAGTGGAAGGGGAACGTGCTCGCTGGCCGGACCACGGAGAGCTTCCGGAACCTGTATCCGCTTCCCGCGTCGGAGGTCATCGCGAATCCGAATTTGATCCAGAATACCGGCTATTAGAGAGTGCGTTGCCGGGCTGACTTGCTCAGAGTTGGCCCGGCGCGCATATCTGTAGCAGGAGTCTCGTTGTATCGCGGCTCCGTCGTCCAACGGCGGAGCCGCGCTTTTATCTTGCAGGCGGCACGGATTCGACAGGGATATCCGAAATGACGTTGACGCT